>QWCK01000370.1_pt1 | contig 80198 bp, 78 predicted proteins | sample 1972571 | NCBI WGS metagenome assembly QWCK01 (sample SAMN09866710, study PRJNA288562) | Human gut metagenome isolate term2_stool, whole genome shotgun sequencing... | isolation source: gut | host: Homo sapiens | place: USA: California | reverse complement strand
AGATTTCAGCCATAGATAATTCATATTTTATTTGAGAGACTACATTTTTCTTAACCTGACTACGAATTTGATTACCAAATCTTTCTTTAATAATATAATTTTTAATATTACTAAAAACATCATTAAAATTCTTGGCTAAATAATCTGCTAAAAAACTGATTAGTTCTTCTATGATAAATAAATTCTCCACTTCTGAAACCTTTAGTGTGTAAATATTATCTTTTACTAATTTATTTATTTCGTCTTCCGTTCTAAAGTCACGATCAATTATTCCATACACGTTATAATTGTGAATCTTTTGGGTTGAATTAAAAGATTTTGTTCTCATAATAACTTGCATACAGCTTCCACAAGGAATAATAAAATAGTCTGGGTATAAAATAGAATATAATTGACTATCAAAACTATTCTCTTCTCCTTCTACAAACAAAATATTTTTACGTGACCCTAGAATATCAAATAGCAACTTCTCTGGTAATTCATTAGAAATTATTTTTTCTAGATTCCAATTTTTCCCATCATAACTCTTTATCCATATCTTTTCTGAATTATTATGAGAAGCAGCAAAATTTGTATCATGCGTTATATAAATAAATAAACAATCAGAGCGATATTCTTCTAGTCTTTCCCATAGCTTATTCATTATTGTTCCATGAAGGTGTATTTCAGGCTCGTCAATTATCAGTGTTTTATTTCCAGGAATAGCTAAAACTTGTGAAGCCAAGTATAATACTGCTCTTTCTCCGTCACTCATTTGATTCGCAGAATACTTTTCAAATGGCTTGTTATATTCGTAGGCAAAAAACTTTGAATCCTCAAATAAAAGACATCTCTGTGGAAATATAATATCCCATATGTCCATTAGTTTTTCCATTATTGAGTTTGGTGTATTTGGCTTGTTTCTGTCCGCTTTTTCAGCATCCTTGCACTCATTAAAATAATTATTTGTTTCAATATTATACATAGCAATTAATGCCGCTAAAACTACATCAAAATCTTCTAAAAGCATAGTAGTATTTGATTTCTCCCAATTCCACCTGCTTCCTTTGTTATGATTTTTTACATTGCTTTCATCATTAGTCCCATAAAAGATTCTATTTTTTGCATCATCGTAATTAGTTAAAGGTATATTTTGTTGAAAATTAAGATTTCTTTGAGCACCAATACGATGTACATTTTCAGGATTTTGATCTTCAATCCATGCTCCTAATTTACTTTTACCGCTTCCGTTCGCACCTATAATAATTATTGAATTATTATTTGTTGTATGCTCTTTAGATTCACCATTAATTGTAGGTAGTTTATACTTATAACTTTTCAAATTCTTCAACATATTGCTTACCTCTTAAACTTAGCTTCAAATTAATACAATCGTTTTATTTAAATCTAACTTGAAGATTTAACTTAATAAAATGGTTCTATAATAAATGTTAGAGTCTAGGTGGATTCCAACATTTATTATAGAACCATTGAAACTACGGTCTAATTTTTGTCCTCATGTAAACCACTTGGAACTATTATTCAATTTATTCTTTTTTACTTCCAGTACCATTTGAGTACCAGTAGCCATTTTTCATTCTCTTTATAGCTTGTAATTAAGCCATTTTAGAAAATTTTGCGATTATTCCCATTCAATTGTAGCCGGTGGTTTGCTTGTAATATCATAGACAATCCGGTTGATATGGTCTACCTCTCCTACAATCCGGCTGGAAATTTTTTCCAAAACTTCATAGGGGATCTTGGACCAATCAGCGGTCATAAAGTCGGTGGTTTCTACGGCTCTTAGGGCCAGGGTATAGTCATAGGTCCGGTAGTCGCCCATAACGCCTACGGTACGGTTGTTGGTAAGGACGGCAAAGTATTGGTTGATGGACCGGTCTAGGCCGGCCTTGGCAATTTCTTCCCGGTAGATGGCGTCGGCATCTCTTAGGATGTCCAATCTTTCCTTGCTAATTTCTCCCATAACCCGAATACCCAATCCTGGTCCCGGGAAGGGTTGTCTCCAAACCAGATAGTCGGCCAGGCCCAATTCTTCGCCTAGTTCTCGAACTTCGTCTTTAAAGAGTTGGCGTAGGGGTTCTACAAGGCCCTTAAAGTCTACAACATCTGGCAGGCCGCCCACATTGTGGTGGGACTTGATCACGGCTGCATCTCCGGCTCCGGATTCGATAATGTCGGGGTAGATGGTTCCTTGGGCTAGGTAGTCTACGGACCCAATTTTTCGTCCTTCTTCTTCAAAGACCCGGATGAATTCTTCCCCGATGATCTTCCGTTTTTCTTCGGGGTCTGTCACGCCCTTAAGTCTTGCCAGGAAGCGATCTTCTGCATTGACCCGGATAAAGTGAAGGTCGGTGTCCTTAAAGGCAGCTTCTACTTCGTCGCCTTCATTTTTCCGCATCAAACCATGGTCTACAAAAATACAGGTTAACTGGTCTCCAATGGCTTTTTCCAAGAGTTTAGCACAAACAGAGGAATCTACCCCGCCAGACAGGGCCAAAAGAACCTTCCCTTGGCCTACTTGTTTACGGATGCCTTCAATGGCTGTCTGGGCATAGCGGTCCATGGTCCATGTTCCTTCCAAACCACAAATGTCATAGAGAAAGTTTCTTAACATATCTTGACCTTTTTCTGTGTGGTTGACTTCGGGATGGAATTGAACTCCATAGAGTCTTTTATCTTCATTGGCCATGGCTGTATTTGGAGTTGACTGGGTTGAGGCCACTGTCTTAAAGCCTTGGGGCACTTGGGTCACAAAGTCTTGGTGGCTCATCCAGGTTATGGAATCTCCAATGCCTTTAAAGAGCTTGGCCTGGCTGTCAAAACTTGTAGGAGTCTTGCCAAATTCCCGGCTTTGGGACCGGCTGACTTGACCTCCCAGGTCTACGGCCATTCTTTGCATCCCATAGCAAAGGCCCAAAATTGGAATGCCCAGGTCGTAAATTTTCGGGTCAATTTTGGGTGCATCGTCAACATAAACGCTATTGGGCCCCCCGGTAAAGATAATTCCCTTGGGGGTGTGTTTTTCTAAGTATTGGTCTACTTTTTTATAGGGGACAACTTCGCAATAAACGTGTAAATCCCGCACACGTCGAGCGATTAATTGGTTGTATTGTCCGCCAAAATCGATAATCATAACTTCTTGTTCCATTGGATACCCTCCTTGCTTCTATTATACTTAATTTTTCCCCTTCTTACTAGGTCAGTTTTCAGCTTTATTTTTAAAAAAGTTCAGGCCAAAAACCCCCAGCAGGGTTAGGCCCATAGCTAGGATATGACCAAGGCTTAGGACTTCCCCCAAGAAAAGGCTGGCTGCCAGGCTGGTAATCAGGGGAGATAGGTTGCTTAGGGCTGCTACATTGCTGGCCTTTAAATGGCTTAGGGCATAGTTGTTTAAAAGGGCCGTGAGGTAGGAAGAAAAAATTCCCAGATAGGCCATACTCAAGGCGATTTTCGGGTCCTTCCAGCTATGAAAGCTTTGGACCAAGGTCCCAGCCCCTTCCTTTAAGACCACCAGGACCAGGAAAAAGATGGCTCCCTCTAAAAGGACCAAGTCTGTAATGTCCCGGTAAGAGTAGTCCTGGGTCTTTTTTCGAACCAGGATGGTGTAGCCGGCCAGGGCCAAAAGGGACAAGACCAGAAAAAAAGTCCCCCTTAGGTGGAACTGGGCCTCTTTTTGGTTGACCAGGGCCAGAAAAACCAAGCCCAGGCTGGCCAAGACCATCATAAAGATTTGCTTTTTATTGATTCTTTCCCCTAGAAAAATCCAGGCCAAGACCAGGGTGGCCAAGGGAGCCAGGGCCATTAGGATTCCAGCCTCTGTTGCCGTGGACTGGGTCATGGCATAGGTTTGGAAGCCGAAAAAGCCCAAGGGATAGAGAAGAGCCAAGTAGTAGAGGTCCCTTATCTTTTCCAAGTCCCAAGAAGCCCGGCCTTTTCTAAAAAGGGAAAGACCTACAACCAAGGCCCCGGCTAGGATAAAACGTTGGCTCAAGACTTCCAGGGGGCTGAGGTCTTTTAATGCAATTTTTACAAAAATTAAGGAAAAACCCACCAGGACCACCTGGGTCAGACAGGCCAGGTAGGCTTTGACTCTAGTATTCTTGTCTTTCAAGCCAATCACCTCTTTTTTTCATTATAGCTAAATCCTTGATTTTTTACAAAATCCCCTAAGGCAAAACCCGGGGCTGAGCTCCCGGGTTGGCTTTTTATTTTTCTTCTGGCAAACTATAGGCAGCATTGCCCAAGAAGTCTTCTTTTTTCTCCAGTAGGCCCTCTTGGGCCATTTGTTTTAGGGATTCCTTTAGGTCATCATAGGTGATGTTGATGCCTGCCTTGGACAGGCCAGTAATGACGGTAATAAAGTTGGAATCCTTGACAGGGAAGTAGGGTCGAAGTTCCCTTAAGAGGTCAGAAAACTTTTCCTTTTTTTGTTGGATCAATTCGTCAAAGGGGTTCTCGCTATGGGGAGAGGTGGTTTCCGCCGCCCGGATCCGGGCAAAGCTGGTCCGGCCCATTTGGGAGGCCGAGATAAAGACATCCCCTGTTCTTAGATAGGGAAGCCGGTGGGCTTCTTCGGCCGTTAGGTCAGTTTCTTCCCGGATGGTATCAATATCCGAGGCCCGGACTGTCCGGAAGATGAATTTGGTGTTTAACTGGGCTGTGATGGTTTCATCCAAAAGAGTGGGCCTTTGGGTAGCCATAACCAAAAAGACTCCGTACTTCCGTCCTTCTTGGGCGATTTCTTTCAAGGCCGACTTGGTGGGAGATTCCAGTCCCTTGGGGGCAAAGTTGTGGGCCTCGTCATTGACGATGAAAAAGGGCGGGAAGTAGTCTCCTCCAAGGCCCCGGAGTTTGTCGTCCCGGTAGGTCCTGCGCTTATTATAGAGGGTTCGAACCAGGTAGGTAGAAAACATTTGAAGGGTCCGCATGCTCCCTTGAACCACAACAAGCTTGCCTTGGATGAGGTTTTCTATGACTGGCAGGATGTCTCGATTAAAAAGACCCTCTCTTTCCAGGTTGGCCATCCGCCAGGAAATCCCCCGGACGGATTCAAGGGGGAGATTTTGCCCCAATTCTGCAAAGATCTTTAAATTTCTCTCCATGAGTTTTTGCTTGTCAGGAGAGGCGTACTGGATTTCGGCACTATAGCGTTTTTCTCCCCCCATGTCCCCTACTTCCAGGATGGCATGGATCCTTTCCAAGAAGGTGGGCAGGTTGTTGCCCTTTTTAAAGAGGCTGGCCACGACATTTTTCATGGAATCTGTCAAGCCAGAAACTGCCCCCAGGAGGTGGTTGATGTCCCCTACACTTAATTGCTCAAACTTAATTCCCACATCTTCGCCAATTTGAAGTTTTACAAACTGGTCCTGGTAGCTTTTGGCAAACTTGCCCCCAGCCGGGTTCTTAAAGTCCATTTCATAATGGGGGTCCAAGACCACAGTAGGTAGGCTTTTTTTCATCAATTCTTCCAAGAGGACCCTAAGGCCGAAACTCTTTCCCGACCCGGACCCACCAAAAATTCCAATATGGGGGTATTGGTGCATGGACCGGATGTCCAGGATATAGGGTAGGTCTTTTTGGTCCACCAGGTCCCCTTCTAGGGTTTCATAAAGCTCCTTAAATTCCTCCGTAGCCTGGCAGTAGATATCATCTGTATTTCGGATGCTCCCTAGGGTCAGACCCCGGTCCGGCACTGTAGCCAAAAGGACATCCTTGACTTCTTCAAATTCCGGAGACCGGGCCATGGACCCTGTCAAGACAGGATAGGTGGCCTCTTCAAAAAGCCGAGCCTTGGCTATGTAGATGGTTTCGTCATCTACATTGTAGCCCATGGCCTTGAGGCTATCCAGGACAGAGGCATCCACAAAGTCCCCTCCCATATCCAAGGGGATAAAACGGTTAAAAGTTTTTGTTTCAACAACTTCAGCCAAGAGGTCTCCCATTTGACCGTCTTCAATGATAAGGAGTTCATTAATTCGAAAATTTCGATCCTTGCTGCCAATGGTCACTTCCTGTTGGCTTGTGATTCCCACTACTTGCATTTTTCCCTCACAATCTTCGTAAATCTCTTTCCGATACAAACAAACGATGGAAGAGGTCCCGGTCCATATAGGACTCAAACAGGGCCTCCATTTCCTGGTCGGTGATTTTCACCTCATGGTCTACAATATCAATCCAAAGGGGAACCCCCCTGCCCCCTTCTGGGGTCAAGGTATAGACTAGGTTACAAACTTTCTCCATTTGACTTTCTTGTTCCTTTAAAAGGTCAAGGCCTACAACTTGGATCTCTTTGGAGCTCTTTAAAAAGGCCGAAGTCAACCCACTGGGGACCTTCTTATTTTTTTTATCATCAATATAGATTACATCTCCAGCCTTGAGCTGGCCAAATAAAATTTCCCGGTCATAGAGGCCTCGGGTTTGGTCCCCCTGGCCCAAGATGGCTGTCTTAATGTCCTTGATGACCCCAAAGGTCACTACATCTCTTTCCAGGGCAGTTTGGGTAAATTCCTCCCAGAGGTTGGAGTACATCCGGTAGCGGATCAGGCCTCCATCCATCATCAGGTAATCCACAGGCTGGGTCTTCATGTACTGGATGGCCGTCTTCATCTCAATTTCTGCCAGGCGTCTTTTCCGGTCGTCCTGGTCTTTTTGGTCGCCCTCTTCTTCCTGGTCCACTCCTTCTTCTAGAAGGGGGGTGTAGATTTCTTCCACACTGGAGGAGTGACCTTGGGTAGACATAGCCAGGGCCCGGTAGAGTTCCACATAGTGGGGGTAGGCCCCTCCCAGCCGGTTGACAGACCCGTCCAGGCCCACCACAACCCCGTATTCCTTAAGCTCTTGGGGACTTAGCTTCTTCATCCGGCCCAGGGGACCAGCATAGGTCTGGATATAGTCTCGAAATTCCTCTTGGGACCAGGCATGGATCTTGCGATATTTCTCCTCCAATACTCCATTGAGTTCTTGGATGATTCCTGCAAAATATTGGGTATTTTTCATAGTTTTAAACTTTCCTTATAGACATGGTTTTTGGCGAGGCCATAGGTCTTGGCCACTTCCTTCACTGCTTGAGAAACCTTCATCCCCTCTTGGAGGCAGTCCCGCAAGGCAGCTTGAATGTCTACCTCTTCTTGGAACTGGTTCCCCTCTACAATCACGACAAATTCTCCCTTGGCCTTGACCTGGTCTTGAAAGTCCTCTTCCAGGTTGAAGCTTTGGTAGTCTTCAAATTTTTTGGTCAATTCCCGGCCCAAAAAAACCTGCCGAGGTCCCAAGACCTCCCGCATATCTTCCAGGCAGGCCTGGATCCTATGAGGAGCTTCGTAAAAAATCATGGGTTCCTTGTGGTCCTTTATCTCCTCTAAGACCTTCTTTCTCTTGCCGGACTTTTCCGGTAAAAAGCCAATGTATTCAAAGGATTCGGACAAAAAACCCGAAGCAATAAAGGCCGTAATCCCGGCAGATGGTCCAGGTAAAACCGTATAGTCCAGACCCTCTTGGATACAGGCCCGGATTAAAATCCTTCCCGGGTCTTGGATTCCCGGCATGCCAGCATCACTGATCAAGGCCAGGTCTTGGCCCTGTCTTAAGAGGTCCAAGAGTCCATCCAGGGCCTCTTTTTCATTAAATTTATGGTAACTTCTCGTGGGACTTTCAATGCCATAGTGCCTTAAAAGCACCTGGCTGGTCCGGGTATCTTCACAGCAAATCAAGTCGCATTCCTTTAAAACCCGGACCCCTCGATAGGTCATATCTTCTAAGTTCCCAATGGGTGTGGGTACAATGTAGAGCATGGCTTCTCCTTTCCCTCTTATTTTATCACAAATCTCGGGGGTTACTATAAATTAGGTCCCGGTGGTCTTGGAGGTTTAAGGAGGCTTCCACCCTCAAGTGGGGCTTGGCATTTCTCCTAGCCTCCAGGCAAAACCGGTGGGCCTGTCCTTGCCTTTTCTTGGATAAAAATTGTAGCCTCTTGGGTTCTGCCCCTCCCTGGCGGCAAAAGACCATGGCATCCACCAGCCGGTCCACCGGCAGGACCAGGTAGAAAGACCCCAGAGGTCTCAAACTCTGGGTCCCCTTTAAAATAAAGTCCTTAAGACCCAGGTTTTCTTCGTGCTTGGCTCGGTTTTTCTCTGAATTTTCCGTTCTTAAGTAATTTTGATAGTAGGGAGGGTTACACAAAACCGTCTCATAGGCCCCGGGTTCATGGAAGTCTTCCAGGGACCCTTCTTCCAAGCGGACTTTCTCTCCCAAACCATTATAGGCCAGACTTTCCCTAAAATAATCCAGGGCCTGAGGATTGATGTCCAGACCTGTGTAGGACCTTAAGTCTGGATTGAGACTTCGAAAATACAAGATCCCCGGCCCACAACCCAGGTCCAAAACCCGACCCTTGGCCTGGGCAAAATAAGATAAAAACAAGCTGTCAATACTGTATGAAAAGGCCCCAGGGCCTTGGCTAATCTTATAGGCCGTTCCAGGAACTGTATCCATCTATAATCCCTCCTATCCTTAAAATTATTATAGCAAACTTTCTTCAACCTGCATATTTCCCACAAAAAAAGACTATGGATTTTTCCATAGTCTTTCCCTATCTTTATTTAAAACGCTGGAACTACAGCACCCTTGTAGGTGTCTTCAATAAACTTACGGCAGGCTTCAGAATGTAGAACTTCCATAAATTTCTTGAATTTTTCTTGGCCTTCTTCTCCTTGGCGAACGGCAATAATGTTGGCATAGGGAGAATCCTTGTCTTCCATTAAGAGGCTGTCCTTGGTGGGGTCTAAACCGGCTCCCAAGGCATAGTTGGAGTTGATAACAGCTCCAGCTACTTCCTTATAGGATCTTGGAATGCTTGGTGCATCCAAGGCTGTGAATTTCAAGTTCTTTGGATTTTCTGTAATATCTTTTTCTGTTACAGCCAGGTTGCTGGGGTCATTTAGCTTGATCACTCCTGCTTTTTCTAAGAGGATTAAAGCACGACCACCATTGGTTGCATCGTTGGGGATTAAGATTTCATCACCATCTTTTAATTCATCTACAGACTTGTACTTGTCGGAATAAAAACCAATGGGTTCCAAGTGAACGGCTCCCAGGTTGGCCAACTTTACGCCTCTTTCCTTGATGAAGTCATCCAGGTAGGGAGCATGTTGGAAGAAGTTGGCATCCAAGTCTCCTTGGTCTAAAGCCAGGTTGGGCATTACATAGTCATCAAAGGTAGTCACTTCTACATCCAGGCCGGCCTTTTTAAATTCTGGTTCCAGGGCCTTGATGATTTCTTCATGGGGTACAGGACTGACCCCTAGGCGGATTTTATTGTCTCCTGCTTCTTGGTCCGGGCTTGCTTTTTGTCCACAAGCGGTTAAAAGGACCAGGCAGGAAAGTAGGCTAGCTAAAATAAATTTTTTCATTTTTTTCATGTCGTTCTCCTTTACTTTTTATTGGTTATGGTGGTGAGGCGGTTTCCAATCCACTGGACCACTTGGACAATGAGGATGATGCAGATTACGCTCATCCAAAGGATGTCCAGTTCGTTTCGATAATGGCCATAACGGGTGGCAATTTCTCCCAGGCCTCCAGCTCCCAGCATCCCAGCCATAGCCGAATAACCAATGATGTTGATAATGGTCATGGTCATGGAATTGATGATGGAAGGCAAACTTTCAGGCAGGATGACCTTGGTGAGGATTTGCCCATTGGTAGACCCCATAGCCCGGGCTGCTTCTACCAGACCTTCGTCCACTTCCAGGAAGACCCCTTCCATAATCCGGGCTACGAAGGGAATGGCTGCCACCGTTAGGGGGACAATGGCCGCTGTGGGTCCAATGCTTTTGCCAATTAAGAGCCGGGACAGGGGGTAGACTACCATGATCAAGATCACAAAGGGAAAAGACCGTAAGGTGTTGATGATGGTGTCTAGGACCTGGTAGCTCTTGGGTTTGGGGTTTAGACCTCCGGGTCTTGTCACAATCAAGACCAGGGCCAGGGGGATTCCTATCAGCATGGAAAAGAGAGAGGAAAAAAAGACCATATAGAGGGTGTCGGGAATGGAGGGTAAAACGATGGATGTAAATTTTTCTATCATTTAAGCACCTCCACATAGACTCCTGCTTCCTTCATAAAGTCCAGGGCCTGGTCTACTTGTTGGTCTGGACCTAGAACTTCTACAATCATATAGCCGAAATCCTTGACATCCAGCCGGTTCATATTGCCTGAAAGCAAGTTGACATCCACCTGGTAGTCCTTGATGCAGCGAGACAAGATGGGTTGGTCCACTATATGGTCGTCATAGGACAAACGGAGGACCCGTCCCTTGTACTTGGTCAGGTCAAGGCTTTGGTCTGGGTCATCACTTTCTCTCAAGGAAGAGATAAAGTTTTGGGTTTGCTTGGTCTTAGGGGCCCGGAAGAGTTCCTCAACGGTATTTTCTTCAATGATCTTCCCATTTTCCATTACGGCAATCCGGTCGCAAATATCCTTGGCTACCTCCATTTGGTGGGTAATCATGATGATGGTGGTGTTTAGGTCCTTGACCGTTTTTTTCAAGGTTTCTACAACCATCCGGGTGTTGATGGGGTCCAGGGCTGAGGTTCCTTCATCGCTTAGGAGGATTTTTGGACTGGTGGCCAGGGCTCTAGCTATGGCCACTCTTTGTTTTTGTCCACCGGACAGGGAAGAGGGGTAGACCCCCCTCTTGTCCTTGAGGTCAATAAAGTCCAGGAGCTCTTCTACCCTGGCCTGGATTTTTTCCTTGGGCCACTTTTGAATTTCTAGGGGGTAGGCAATATTGTCATAAACCGTTTTTTGTAGGAATAGGTTGAAGTGTTGAAAAATCATCCCTATATCCTTTCTTTGGTTTAGAAGCTCTTTTTTGTTCAGAGCCACCATATCGACTCCGTCAATGAAAATCTTTCCTGATGTGGGTTCTTCCAAGCGATTCAAACACCGAACCAGAGTAGACTTCCCAGCTCCGGACAGGCCAATAATGCCATAGATTTCTCCCTTTTGCACTTGGAAGCTGACATCATCAACTGCTCGAAAGATCTTCCCATCATTGGAAAATTCTTTCACTAAATGGCTAACTTCAATCATCCATTTTCCTTTCTATAATAAAAAAACTCCCCGATTTGGAGAGATTATTCAATCATCTATCGGTCTTTCCGCTGGAATTGGCACCACGCATATTGCAGGTTGCCGGGCTTCTTAGGGCCAGTCCCTCCACCACTCTCGATAATTTTCCATGTTTTTTTGATAAGTTGCTTAATAGTATAGTGTAGTCCACTGATTTTGTCAAGATTTGTCTCTCCATCTTTTAAGACAAAATCCCCCTCTTTTTAGGTAAAGAGGGGTACCACCAAGGGAACGGACATGGACATGATAAAGCCAGATACAAAGGAATAAACTGCTATATTGGCACTGGTTGACCGGGTAACAATGGGTAGGCAGACATCCATTCCCGTTGCCCCGGGAGCCGCAACTGCCTCTACAAAGCCTATTTTTTTAGCCACAGTAGGGGTGATGATAATGGAAAACAACTCCCGCATGACATTGTGCATAAAAGAAATGGCTCCAGCTGTCATCATTCCAGCATCCATCAAGATTCCCGCTCCTAGGGAATACCAGCCAAAGCCAGCTCCAACGGCTAGGCTTTCCCGGAGGGAAATGGGCAGGAAGACTCCACAAAGAGCTGCTCCGATTAAGGTTCCAACTTCCACCACTAGGGGAATCACCAAAACCCGAAAACCAACACTCTTAATATTACTAATAACATCGCCGGCAAGACCTAGGTCCAAACCTACGAAGATGAGAAGGATCATCAGCTCAATGGTAATGGCCAGACTAGCCCCACTTTCAAAGGCCTCATAGTTAAACCGGGGACGGATATAGAAGTATCCCAAGCCCAGGCCCAGGGCCACACCGATTAGGATAAAGAGGGTCATTCGGTCAAAGCCTCCCTTTTCCTCTTCCTCTACTTCCTCTTCAATAACCCCTACTTCGCCTTCCAACTCCAGGTCTAACCTTCCATTTTTCATGAGACCATGGCGGTCAATCCCCATGGCCCGTCTGGCTATGGAAACAGCGACAATAGAAAAGACAATGGTGAAGATAGTAATGACCAGAGCATAGAGTCCGTAGGAATCCAGGTTGTCCACTACATCCTTGTTGGCTCCCAGCCGCAGGCCCATGGTAAAGACCAGGCACAAAACCGTTACTGTTTGGGCTGGTCCCAGCCATTTCATCTTATCAATAAATTTTCTTAAGGGAATACCTATAATATAAAAAACAATACAGGTTCCTAAATACAAGATAGCACTAGTCAAGTTTTCCTCCTCCTCTTACCCAGGCTGCCAGGTCTTCTACCGACATTTGGTCTCCATTGGCTGCCCTATGTAGCTTAGCCGCTTTCTTAACTTGCTCTTGCAGGTCATCATTGACCCCATCCGGTCCACTGCCTTCGGATGTCACAAAGGGGTAGACTTCTATCCCAGATAGGTCCAAGGCCTCCAAAAAACTTAGCAGGCACCTGGGACAGGTGTCGTTCCAATTGGGAAGCCCTATAACCAGCTTCTTCAACCCCTGAATTCCTGGCAGTTGGCCAGCCAGGGCAGGCCGGGCTTCCTCTTCTTTTTCTCTCTCGGCCACTTGGATACATTCATCCTCTTCTAGGGGATAGGCCTTAAGGGGCCTAACTTCATAAATTTCAGCATCTAGGACTTTTGCCAAGTCCTCCGAAAGCTTTCTTGTCACTCCACTTCGGGAAAAGTATGCAAGAAGAATCTCTTTCATATCTCATTCATAGGACTTGCTTTTGGCAAATCCATCCTCCTTTTCTGATTTTCTCTTTTTCCAATCCTAAGCTTAGTCTATTCCTTTTCTTTGGGCAAGTAAATCCGAATGTGCTTGGGAAGAACCCTTATCTGAGCTGGTAAGTTGGCTTCCATTTCTCCATCCATGTCCAAGTCCACTGACTCTCCTTTTAGCTCTTCAATGCTTAGCTGACTACAGCTAAAGGCCTGGATGTCTTCATTTTTGTCCAATTGACCCATGACCATATCTTTCAGGGCTGTTAGCTTGGATGCGGTCTTGGCATTGGTCAAAATAAAGACATAGAGCTGTCCACTGCTAAGAGAGCTGGAAATTTCTGAAAAATTTAAATTTCCCACTTGGTCCACTAAAAAGGCATAGACATGGCTGGCAGGTCCCTGGTAGTTTCCCCCATCACTGACTAGCTTGATTTGGTAGCTTTCGTCCTCTGGCAGGGCCTTAAAGATATTTTTTACATAGGCCATGGGCCCCAGCCTTTCTTTTTCTTCTCCATCAGTAGAGGTTGTGGCGTCAATTAGCCGGCCAAAGCAGGTGTAGTAGATAAAAAACCTGTCATTACATTGGCCCAAGTCCACCTCTTTTGTAGTCTTAAGATCAATATCATCAATAGCTCCGTCTAGGTCTCGATTTTCTCCTATAAGCCGGTAGTAGGTATTGTTGGTTCCTCCAGGTAGAAGACCCAAAATAGGACGGTGGTCTTCTTCTGCCAGGCCATTGACAATTTCATGAATGGTCCCATCTCCACCTATAACAAAAAGGCTATGGACTTTTTCCCGACAGGCCTTTTGGGCCAACTTTGCCCCCTGGCCCTCTTCTTTGGTTTCAATAATTTCCACTTGATCAAAGTCTTCTTCCAATCTCTTTTTTAGCTTGGGTATGGATTCCATGCTCTTTCCATCCCCAGAAGCTGGATTTACTAAAACGAGGCATTTTTTCATTTCTCTTGACACCCCCTCTCTTTTGTCACTAAGTCAAAATGATATTTTACAATTCCCAGGTCCAGCTTGGCAAAAAATCCTCGGCCAGCCTTAAAGTCCACCTTTCCATGAGGATGGTAGTGGATGGTAAATTTTTGCTGGTTCATAGCCGTTGGAGCCAAAAGAGCCCCCTGGACTCCTTGGATAAACCACTCTGGATAGAGCGCCGGTCCTCGAGCCACATCTTCCAAGCTCTTGGAGGGCCGACTCTTGCCCTGGTCTTGGCCATAGCCCAAACTGATCAGGCAAAAAACTTTTTCTCCCAGTTCTAGGACCAGGTCCTTATAAAAGAACTTGGCAAAGCCCACCCAACAGGTATTTAATCCCAGGCTCTGGGCATAAAGAACTAGGTCTTCTCCCCAATAGCCTACTTTTTGGGGGTCCAGGTCTTTTTTTCCAGCTAGGACAAAATAGTTTTTGACATTTTCAAAATTGCCAAAACTGGGGATTCTTCTTTGAAAAAATTGGTCCTCTCCTAAAATTAAACGAAAATTCAAACCCTCTTGCTGGTTGATTTCTTCCATCCTGGCCTCTAGCAGCTGGGCCTGACCAGGTTCAAGGGCTTGGTCTGTATATTTTCGAACGGAATGCCTTGCTTGCATGGCACTTACTAGGTCCATAAATAATCCCCCTTTCTTCTCTATCATACTACAAAAAGCCCTCCAAGGATATTCTTCTTTTTCTTGGCAGGGTTCTTTTCTAGACCCTGTCCTCAAAAGCCCTTTCTTGAAAAATTTAAAATCTCTAGCTATAATAAGAATAAAGGAGTAACTTTAAAAACATGTGATTGATTTTGGGTGGTGAAGATGGCTAGACTAACTGAACAAGCAATTGTTGATTCTTTTCTAGAACTCTTAGAAGAAAAATCCTTGGATAAGATTACTGTCAAGGATATTATTGAATCTGCCCAAGTAAACCGCAATACCTTTTACTATTACTTCCAAGATATCTATGACTTGCTGGAGCATGTCTTCCAAGAGGAATCCAAAACTTTTCGTAGTGAGGCCAAGCTAGAAAATACTTTTTACCAGGAATGCCTCCGGACGGTGAATTTTTTCCTAGAGCACGACCGGGCCATTATGCACATCTACCACTCCAAGAGTCAGGATGTTATTAACCGCTATCTTGAATCGGCCACAAGCTACTTTATCGGAAACTTTGTAGACCAGGCGGCCCAAGGCCAGGGTCTTTCTCAAAAGGGCAAGGCCTATATTACCGGATTTTATACCGACGCTATTATCGGGTCCACCCTCCGCTGGATTGAGGGCCGGATGCCCGGCCAAAAAGATGGACTCATGCGGACTTTCTCCCAGTCTTTTGAGGCAACCATCCATGAAATGGTCCAAGCCTATGTCCAAGGCCACCCCTTGGAAGAAGATTAACTAAATAAAATACAGACAAAAAGTAAGAAGTGTTCGAATTTCGGACACTTCTTCTTTTTTGTCTGTAGGAAAGCCTTCTCTCTTTTCCTATACTAGACTTAGAGGGACTTTAAATTTTAAAAGCCCCCAAGTTTTAACAGTAGACTGAAGGAGTGAGAGATGACTTTAGGATTTGTAGATATGGGAGGTGGCACCCGGGGAATTTACGGGGCCGGAGTCTTGGACTATTGCCTGGAGGCTGGTATCAGTGGAGACTATTTCATCGGTGTATCCGCCGGGTCTGCCAATGGAGCATCCTTCTTGGCAGGTCAAGCCGGACGAAACCTGGTCTTTTATAACGACTATGCCTTTCGAAAAAGTTACATGGGCCTTAAAAATTTTATAAGGTCAGCTTCCTATATCAACCTAGACTATATCTATTCCACCCTAAGTGAGCTAGGTGGAGAATATCCTCTGGACTATCCAGCCTTGATGGCCAACCCCATGGCCTTTGAAATTGTAGCCACCAACGCCCTAACTGGAAAGCCTGTCTATTTTTCCAAAAAAGACCTGGCCCAAGACCACTATGAACCCCTCAAGGCCTCATCTTGCGTTCCCCTCCTCTGCCGACCCTACCCCATCCATGGCATCCCCTACTTTGATGGAGGTCTCAGTGACCCCCTTCCCTATAAAAGGGCCCTGGACTGGGGTTGTGACAAACTCATTGTCATTTTAACCAAGCCCAAGGACTTCTTTAGAGATCCCCAAAAGGATCGAAAGTTTGTCCGGCTCTTAAGGAGAACTTATCCCCAGTCTGCCAAGGCCTTGGCCCATAGGGCCCAGCTTTATAACCAGAGTCTAAAAGAGCTTTTGACCCTGGAAAAAGAAGGTAGGGCCATCCTCATCGCTCCTGAGGACACAGGTAGCCTAAAGACCCTGACCCAGGACCATGACCAGCTCTTAAAGCTCTACCATATGGGCAAGAAAGATGGAGAAAAACAGCTAGCTTCCAAGACTTCCTGGATATTTGAGAAAGAGGTGAATTTATGAAGAATCTAAAAGTCTTAAAGGAGATTTACAGTCTTTTTTCACTGAGTTTGATTGTCTTGGGAATTGTATTTTTAGCCAAGCCTACCATGGCTGCTGATGTCTTTTGTCGAATTTGTGGCATCCTCTTACTTTTATTCGGGATTGTCAAGTTATTCGGCTACTTTTCCAGGGACTTGCTCCAACTAGCCTTTCAATTTGATTTTGCCATGGGCATCATCTCCAGCTTGATTGGCTTTGTCATGTTTTTTTGGACCACTCGCTTTATCGACCTTTTAATTATTGGCATTGGCTTATTTATCGTCTTTGATGCCCTACTTAGGATCCAGACAGCCCTGGATGCCAGAAAAATCGGCGTCCAATCCTGGTGGGTTATCCTATTAATGGCCTTGATTACAGGGGTCATTGGGGTCATTCTCTTCTTAAGACACTATACAGGTCGCACTGCCCTGGTCATGCTCATTGGATTAAACTTAATTATTGATGGAATTTTAAACCTTTTTGTCGTACAAAGTACAGTAACAACCATTCGGAGGGATAGAAAATGGGAAATTTAACACACTTTTCAACTAGAACTGCAGCCAGTCTTGGAATTGACCTGGTCTTAAAAAAAGTCAACAAAAAAGACCGGGAAGAAGAAATGGTCAAGCTCGTTAATTTAATGGAAAAATATATGGAAGATGACCAACAATTTAGCATGGACTATGACGAAATCCGGTCCATGGTCCGCAATCCAGATGGTGCCTTAAACCAATTTTTAAACCGGGCCCTGGACGAAATTGATCCCCATGTCTTGAAAACCAGCGTTTTGAACCTGGGTTTTGAAGCCATGCTTTCAGGAACCAAGAAGATGCACAAGATGCGAGAAATCCACCAATGCAACATTCCTTGGTTGATTTTAATGGACCCCACCAGTGCCTGTAACCTTCATTGTACCGGTTGCTGGGCTGCTGAATATGGCAACAAGTTGAACTTGACCTATGATGAAATGTCCAATGTGGTAAAACAAGGTAAGGAACTGGGAATCTTTTTCTACATGTTTACCGGAGGAGAACCTCTGGTTCGCAAGGACGATTTAATCCGCCTTTGCAAGGAACACAAGGACTGCCAATTCCTGGCCTTTACCAACGGAACCCTAGTAGATGAAGCTTTTTGTCTAGAAATGAAAAAAGTCGGTAACCTCATGTTAGCCATTAGTTTGGAAGGATCTCCTGAAGTCAATGACTTGCGCCGGGGCCAAGGTGTTTATGGCAAGGTTATGGATGCTATGGACCTCTTAAAGAAACATGGTTTAATCTTCGGATCTTCCGTCTGCTATAGCTCTAAAAACTGCGAATCCGTTACTAGCAAGGAATTTGTTCAATTGATGGTAGACAAGGGATGCCGCTACGCCCTTTACTTCCACTACATGCCTGTAGGTAATGATGCCTCCATGGACCTTCTACCCAGTCCAGAACAAAGGGTGGCTACTAAAAACCGTATCCGGGAAATCCGTAACCTGAAACACGGGGAAGGCCTCTTTACCATCGACTTCCAAAATGATGGAGAATACATGAATGGCTGTATTGCCGGTGGCCGGAACTACTTCCATATCAATGCCAATGGAGACGCCGAACCCTGTGTCTTTATCCACTATTCCGACTCCAACATCCGGGACCATTCTCTTTTAGAAATCTTAAAGAGACCCCTCTTTATGGCCTACCACAACAACCAACCCTTTAATGAAAACCACCTAAGACCCTGCCCCATGTTGGAAAACCCAGAAATTCTGCAAAGAATCGTCAAGGAAACTGGAGTCAAGTCAACAGACCTCCAATCTCCCGAAAGTGCTGACCACCTCTGTGGAAAGTGCCAAACTTATGCAGAAAATTGGAAACCCTGTGCAGATAAAATCTGGTATGGTCAAGAGGATTCCCTAGAAAAGTCCGAATAAGTACCATCTTTTTGAGAATAGATAAGCAGGTAAGCCTATGGAGTTAGAAAATATCTATAACCAATTTTCCAAACACCTGGTGGAACAATTGAAATATGACAAGGTCTCAGATATTGTTAAAAAATTTGTCCAACCCTATAAAAAACTCATGAGCTACTACACTTGTGCCATTATGGAAGTTGAGACCAAGTTCAATGTCTTGAGCGAAGAACTGTCCATGCAGTATGACCGGAATCCCATTGAGTCCATCCGGACCCGGTTGAAATCTCCCGAGAGTATCCGGGAAAAAATGATTCGTAAGGGCTTTCCTTTGACGGTGGAAAGCATTGAGGAAAACTTAAATGACATTGCCGGAGTCCGGATTATCTGCTCTTTTCCCTCGGACATCTATGCCTTGGCCGACTCTCTATTAAAACAAGATGACATCCACTTAATTGAAAAAAAAGACTACATTAAACACCCCAAGGCCAATGGCTACCGTAGTCTCCACCTTATTATTGAAATCCCCATCTACCTCCACGATACCAAAAAGATGATGAAGGTAGAGATCCAGTTTCGAACCATATCCATGGATTGTTGGGCCAGTCTGGAACATAAAATTCGCTATAAAAAAGGCCTGCCTCAGTCTGATTTCATTGAAGAAGAGTTGGTGGAATGTGCAAAAATGAGTTCCATCATTGATGCAAGAATGGAAAACCTCTATGCCATGGCTACAGACCTGGTCCAAAAAGACCCCAAAGAAGAAAAAAATTAGGCCCAAAGGAGGAAGCTATGGGAAAACTTTTATCAAGGATTAAAGAAAAAATAGGCCCGGCCCAGGGAGAGCAAGGTCCAGACGAGTCCTTGGATCCCTCCCAAAACCAGGTAGCCAAACGACTTAAAAAAATTCAATTTATAGCCATCTTTTCCTTTCTCTGCGCCCTAGGAGTTTTAGTGGTCCACTTGAAGGGGAATGTCTCCATTGACTCCCTAACCAAGTCCACTGCTGACAACCCCCTGGCCTCTATCCTAATTTTACTCCTACTCTTTGCCATCAAAAGCTTCTCCATCATCATCCCCCTGCCCTCCCTTTACCTGGCCAGCGGACTTCTTTTTTCTCCCCTAAAGGCTGTCCTGGTAAGCTACTTGGGTCTATCCATTAGCTTGACCATCCCCTATCTTTTAGGCCGGTGGTCTGGGACAGAGGAGATGGACTACTTAAAAAGCCGTTATCCCAAAATAGAAAAGCTCATCGCCATGCAGAAGAGAAATGAATTTTTAGCCAGCTTCATGATCCGGATTATTGGCTGGTTCCCCTGTGACATCTTAAGTTTTTACTTTGGTGCCTGTCGAACAGCCTACAAGGTCTACCTACCTTCGGCCCTCCTGGGCTGCTCCATCGGAGTTATCACCAACACCCTCTTAGGGGATGTCCTTTTAGACCCACTTTCTTGGCAATTTATCCTCTTATTGGTTATTAAAATTCTTATTTCTGCCGGAGCTTTCGCTCTTGCCTATCATTTAAACAAGTCCAACGACTAATCAATCTTCCCCTTTAGCCTGCCAGTTGGAGGGGAAAGCGAAAGGTGTGAACCAATGAAGCTTGCAATCCTAACTGATACAAATAGTGGAATCTCCTCCCAGGAAGCCCAAGAAAGAGGAGTCTTTCTTTTGGACATGCCCCTTATTATTGATGATAAGGTCTACTATCAGGGGAAGAATTTAACGGACTCTGATTTTTGCCAAGCCCTGGAAGGCGACCAGTGCGTTACAACCTGCCACCCCTCCCTGGGAGACCTGGCAGAAAGCTGGGAGGACCTCTTTAAGCAGGGTTTTGACCAAGTCGTCTATATTCCCATGTCCAGTGCTTTAAGCAGCTCCTGTAGCTCTGCCAAACTCCTGGCAGAATCCTATCCCGGCCGGGTCCATGTGGTGGATAACCATAGGATTTCCGTTACCCAAAAGGCCTCGGTTTTAAAAGCCTTAGCCCTAGCCCATAAAAATAAAAGCGGCCAAGAAATCAAGGAAGACTTAGAAAAAGAAGCCCTTAGGGCCACCATCTACCTCAGTGTCAATAACCTGGACTATTTAAAAAAAGGGGGCCGGGTGACTCCAGCGGCTGCAGCTATTGCCAGTGTTTTAAGTATTAAACCTATTTTAACCATCCAAGGAGAAAAAATCGACTCCTATGGACGGGTCCGGGGTCGGATCCAGCGTGCTCAAAAGAAGATGCTCTTGGCCATCCAAAAAGATTTAGAGGAGAAGTTTTCCCAAGAATCTTTGGACGACCTCAGCCTGGGTCTAACGGGCTTTGGAATTTCTAAGGACCAGGAAGAAGCCTGGTTGGACCTGGCCCGAGAAGCCTTCCCGCAAGTCAGGATCCATTATGACCCCCTGCCAGCTAGCATTGCCAGCCATACAGGCCCGGGAGCCTTTGGAATCGGTCTTTCTCTGGACTCTATTTAAACTTTTGCCCAATAAAAAAGATCCAAGATGTCTATCATCTTGGATCTTTTTGTTTTATCTCCAGGGCCTTAATCATGCTTTTTATGAATATAGGGCCGAATATCAATGATATTTTCTCCCTTTTCTTTCTTTTCCATATGGACCTTGTCCAAAAGGTAGGAATAGAGCTCATCATTTAAGAGGATGGCCTGGTTAAAGGGGTTAATGACAATGGGATGGTCTAAAAAATCCTTTTGTTCATACTCCAAAATTAACTCCTTGGGGTCCACCTCTTCCACATAATAGCCCATTTCATCAGAAAAAGTTGTTAGAACATTTTCTTCCTTGGTAAAGACGGGAATAAAGGTTTCGTCGTCCTTGGTATATAAAAGGCCCACCTGGGACAGGGGACTGAACTTCCGTCCCTTAATCTTAGGCAGCTGCTTGGTAATAAAGAGGGGTCCCTTTAAAATCCAATTGGCAATGGTGTTGAAAAAGTGCTTTTTGTCCCCCTTACTGGCTTCTTCCATTAACTCTTCCATGGGACTGGACTCTTCTACTACTTCCTTTAGGGCCTGGGCCACAATTTTTTGCAGGGCTGGCCGGTTGGGAAAGTTGCTCAGGGCATTTTCCAAGACGCTTTTTAAGACAAAGCGACCCATGGCGTGGAATTGGTCTATCATCTTTAATTCTTCAATAATAGCCCGGTACTCCTTGCTACTCTTGGCCTCTTCAAATCTTTCCATCATCCGGTTAAAGAAGGTCGTGAGGTAGAGGGGGAGGATATCCTTAAAGTCTGGCTCCTTTTCCACCCTTTTTATAGATACCAAAAAGACATCAATGGCATCCCGGGAGTCTATTTCTCCATAGGCCAATAAAAAGCCTTCAAATCCCCGAAAGACATAGCTAATCATGGTGTAATTTACCCAGTCTCCCAAGATCTTGGCACAGGATAGGTAGAGGTCCACGTCTTGAGGGTCGATTTCTTTTAAAACAAGTTCTTCATAATCTTTTATATGGTCAAAGGAACGATCGAGAACTGGTTTAAGCTTTAAATAAGCATCCATTTTTTCTACTTGCATCGATCTTCTCCTTTCATTTTTCTCTTAAGACCTAAGTATACTTTAACACACTTAGGGGGCAATGAAAAGAAAAAACCTTGGCCTAATCTTGGGATTCTTCTGGCTTAAAGCGGATAAATTCTTCAAAGTCTCGGTAGATTTTTTTGGATTCTTCCAGGTCCTCCACAGCCTTGGTTTTTTGGTCTACCCAATCCATGGCCTCCTTGGACAAGTGCTTGGCTGCAAAGGGATAGACCACCTTGTTTTCCTTTTCAGCATGGTCCCGCAAAAGGTGGACATAGGCCATGAGGTAGGAAAGGATCTCTAGACGGTTCTTGGGGCTGGGGTCTTGGCCATAGCCATCAATGGCCCCATCCAATTCCATGACATACTTCCTGGCCAAATTATGCTCTACTATCATCCCATGTTGGACTAATTTTACAGCTAAATCTCCCAGGTCCTCCTCCATTCTTTTAAAGAGGTAGTCCTCCTCTTTTTGATGGTGGTGCTGGTCACAATAGGTCCGGATAAAGGCCACCATCTTTTTCAGCTGGTCCAGGTCCAAGTCTTCCCCTTCCATTATGGATAGGGCCATGTCTTGGGCATAGTCAGTAAAGGCCAGGATATTTTCGTGCTCTAATTCTAATCGTTGGATTGCATACATTTTTTCACCTCATATTTTCTTCCCTGAACTTGGACCCCACAAGAGGCTCCTTGGGCCAAGCCTTGAAGGTAGGCTTCTCTTAAGGCCCAGTATTTGGTTGGATCTTGCCAGTACTGGCCATGAACATCTTCTCTCAGGACCCAAGTCCAGGCATCTTCTTCTTGGCTTACAAGCTCCACCACCCGGTCGCAGGGCATCCCGTCTAGGTAGTGGTTGGCCATGTGGGCAAAGACTGCCTGGGGCTTGGTTTGCAAATTCTCATTTCTTCCCTTATCTTCCATAAAGGCCAAGAGAGCTTCAAATTGCCCCTTATCTGCTAGTTCTTCTACCAGCTGGGCCAGGGTTTCTTCCACTTCCTGGATCCTCTGGGCCAAAAAGCCATGGATATTGGTCCCATCTACTATCTCTTCCAGGGGCCTCTTATCTAGACCCCGGATAGGTCTATTTAAAAATTTCTCACTAATTTCTTGGTTGATTTGGTCTTGCCAACGGATTTTTCCATCCATTTGATAATGAATTGCTGCTAACATTTTATCGCCTCCTAGGCTAGTGTATCAAAAAGACCTGAGATTTTTCTGTAACAAATGTTTCATTTCAAAAAAATCCCCTGGGACCAAGGTCTTCCAGGGGATCATTTTTATTTTTCTAATTTTGCCTTAAAGTCTTCATAGGCTTTTTCTGCTTCTTCCTTGGTCAATCCATAGCGTTCTTGGATTTTTCCCTTTAGAATTTGAGCATCACCCTTGATTTCATTCCAATCATCCTTGGTCAGCTTTCCCCATTCTTTTTCTGCACTTCCCTTTAATTGTTCCCATTTTCCTAAAAGTGAATCCTTATTCATCATAATCCTCCTTAAAACAAGTAAACGGTTAAGAGACCTTGAATTAAACCAATTCCAGCCCCCATAACCAGGCCAACCCATTCAATCGCCCTTAATTCCTTGGCGGCAATTTGCAGGGTCAATTCTTCCAACTGCTCTAAATCCAAGGCATTAATCTTTTCTTCAATTAATGCTCCAACATCGACCTTGTTTCGAATGTGGTCTTCAGCCAGGGCCCTGACCTCATTGAAAAGTTTAGAACTTTCCTTGTCCATCTTGTCTTCAACGGTAACTAAAATCTTGTTTTGAAGACCTAGGGGCAAAAAGGCAATTTTTTCCCAGACAATCTTTTGGATTTTTTGAATTAATATCTCTCTAAATCTTTCTTCATCTTCATCGCTGATGATTTGGGAAACCAAATCATCCTGACTTAAAAGTTCACTGGCCACCATGGACCCAATACTTTGGGCCACGTCAAACCGCCTTTTGGGAATGAGGCCCTGGATAGAAAAAGGACCCACCTTTACCGGCCGAATGGGCCGAAAAAGGCTCTTAATGGCCAGGACATTGGTTAGATATCCTATAAGGCCACTAATGGCTACCACCAGCAGAACTTGTAAAAATTTCATTGCATCACCTATCTAATAGATACCCCATAAATCTTTCTTAACACTCTGGACCAGAAGAAATTTCCTTCAGGCCCACCCGGCCCCTTTCCTTGTCGATTTCAATGACTTCTACAGAAAGGGTCATCCCTACCTTGTAGGCCTTGCTGGGATCAAAGGCCTGGTAGGCTCTCCGGTCCTTGGGGGCATTTAATAATTTCGACCTGTGCACCAGGCCATCTTCCTTGATTCCAATATCTACAAAGACCCCAAAATTCACGACATTTCGGATGGGGCCTTGAAATTGCATTCCCAGTTCCAAATCGTCCAGACCCATGGCCCCCTTACGGAGGGAAACTTGGTCCAATTGGTCCCGAGGGTCTCGTCCCGGAGCCTTTAATTCTTCCTTGATATCCTCCAGGGTATAGGTCATGTCAGCTTCCCTTGCCATTTCCTTGGCCTGGTCTTCCTTGCCCTCTAAAAGAAGTTGGGCCAGGGGATAGGATTCAGGGTGGACAGCCGTTTGGTCCAGGATATTTTCTGCATCCACAATCCGCAAAAATCCTGCCGATTGTTGGAAACTAGCCGGTCCCATTCCCTTAACTTCCTTGAGTTCTTTTCTGGAATGGAAGGGCCCCTTTTCCTCCCGGTACTTGACAATTTCCTTGGCCAGCTTGGGTCCAATTCCCGCCACATAGGACAAGAGGGGAACAGAAGCTGTATTGGGGTCTACCCCCACCCGGTTTACACTATCTTGGACCACCCCTTGGAGGGTCCCTTCCAATTCTTGCTTGGGCAGGTCATGTTGGTATTGGCCCACACCAATATGCCTGGGTTCAATTTTAACTAACTCTGCTAGAGGGTCTTGGAGGCGGCGACCAATGGAAATGGCTCCTCTAACCGTTACATCCAGGTCAGGAAATTCTTCCGCTCCCAACTTGGAGGCACTGTAAATAGATGCTCCTGCCTCATTGGTAATGGCATAGGTCATGTCCAGATGGTTGTCTTGAATCAAGTCACTCATAAATTGCTCCGTCTCCCGGGAGGCCGTTCCATTACCAATGGAGGCCACTTGGAGGCCGTACTTTTTAATAAGCCGGAGGATTTCTTTTTCCCCAGCCTCCTTTTCCCGGTCAGACTTGGTAACATAGATAACGGTATGGTCCAGGACCTTTCCATATTCATCCAGGGCCGCAACCTTACATCCAGTCCGATAGCCTGGGTCCATGGCCAGGACCCGGTTGTTTTTCAGGGGCCGCATGAGTAAAAGGGGCTTTAAGTTTTTTGCAAAGACATCTATAGCGTCCTTTTGAGCTCTTTCTGTTAGGTCGTTTCGGATTTCCCTTTCAATAGAAGGATAGACCAGACGGTCCAGACCGTCTTTCAGGGCTTCTTCCTGCTTGTCCTTGACCTGGTTGTCCACCAAGGCCATCATGGCCACTTGACCTTCCAAGAGGTCCTTGGGAAAGTTGATTTTGACCTTTAAGGCTTCTTCTTTTTCTCCCCGGTTTAGGGCCAGAACCCGGTGGTTTTGGATCCTTTTAAGGGGTTCTTCCCGGTCGTAGTACATGGCATAGGTATCGTCACTCTTTTTGCCCTCTTGACTGGCAATTTGTCCTGTGAGTCGGACAAATTTTTTCACCAGGGCCCGAATTTTTGCATCGTCAGAATAGGCTTCTGCCAGGATGTCCATGCCTCCTTGCAGGGCTTCTTCTGAATCTTCAAAGCCTTCCAGGCAGGTCTTTAAGTCTCTTTCTGTCGCCCCTTCCTTAACCAGGATTTCATAGACAGGGCCATAGCCCTTTTCTTTGGCAATGGTGGCCCGGGTCCTACGTTTGGGCCGGTAGGGCCGGTAGATGTCCTCCAGGTCTGTCAGGGTCTTGGCTCCTTCAATGGCCTTGGCCAAGTCTTCATTATAGACTTCCAGGTCCTTGAGTTTTCTTTCAATTTCTTCCTTTTTTTCCTCCAGGGACTTTAGGGCCAGGTAACGGGCATAAAGGGTCCGGAGGTCATCATCACTCATATTGCCGGTTTGCTCTTTTCTATAACGGGCAATAAAGGGGATGGTGTTGTTGTCATTAATCAGGTCCAGGGCGGCTTGGACTGATTTTTCTCCTAAATTAAGTTCCTTGGCTAATTCTGCACTAATCTTCATAGGGCCTCCTATTGTTCATAAAGAAAGGACCTTCACGGTGGTTTCCCCCTAAAGATCCTCTCAACTTCTTTTAATTTTCCTTGGATTCTGTGGCAGTTTTTTGTAGGTAGGCGTTGATAAAGGGGTCTAGGTCTCCGTCCATAACCCGGTTTACATCTCCTACCTCTTCTCCCGTCCGGTGGTCTTTGACCATGGTATAGGGTTGAAAAACGTAAGAGCGGATTTGAGATCCCCAGGCAATTTGTGCATAGTTGCCTTGGAGGTCGTCAATCTTTTCTTTTTTCTCTTCTTCTGCCAGGGCAATTAATTTTGCCTTTAACATATTCATGGCTTGTTCTCTGTTTTGGATTTGTGACCGTTCATTTTGACATTGGACTACAATCCCTGTGGGGATATGGGTGATCCGAACAGCGGAATCCGTTGTATTGACGTGCTGGCCACCAGCCCCGGAGGATCGGTAGGTGTCAATTTTCAAGTCTTCATCCTTGATGTCTACTTCAATGTCCTCATCCAATTCAGGATAGACGTCTACACTGGAAAAAGAGGTGTGCCGCTTTTTGGCCGCATCAAAGGGGCTGATACGGACTAGGCGGTGGACTCCCTTTTCAGCTTTTAGGTAGCCATAGGCATGGGGACCGGCCATCCGCATAGTTACGGACTTGATCCCTGCTTCATCTTCTGTTAAGAGGTCCAGGGTTTCTACCTTGAAGCCCTTTTTATCTCCATAGCGGCGGTACATCCGGTAGAGCATGTCTGCCCAGTCTTGGGCTTCTGTTCCTCCAGCTCCGGCATGGATGGAGACAATAGCCGCATTGTCGTCGTATTCCCCTGTTAAGAGGGTAGTTAACTTGAAGTTGGCGGCCCGGTCTTGGATGTCTTGGACAGACTCCTTAAATTGGTCGTAAAAGGCAAAATCCTCTTCTTCTTCCATAAGGTCAATCATGACTTCTGCTTCTTCAATGTCTTCCATCAGCTGGTCATAGGTGTCGATTTTTTCCTTGTATTGGTTTTGCTTTTTAATCAACTTTTGCGCCGCTTGAGAATCGTCCCAAAAACCTGGTTGAAAGGTTTCTTTTTCGATTTCCTTTTCTTCAGCCTTTAAAGAGTCAATGTCTATGGATGCCCCAAGTTCTAAAACCAGATTTTTTGCCTTGTCTAAGCCATCTTTATCTAGATAGATGTTTTGCTCCATAGGACCTCCTTAAGCATTTTTTCCGTGACAATTCTTATATTTCTTTCCACTTCCACAAGGACAGGGGTCATTTCGACCAACTTTTTCGTTCTTGCGGACATAGGGTTTTTGCTTGCCATCATCAGGATTGACTGTTTCTACTTCCTTGGCCACCCGAACCCGGTGGACATTTTCAGGATTGTAGACATGGAAGAGCATCTTAACAGTATCTTCTCGGATGGTTTCATTCATGGCTTCAAACATATCGAAACCTTCGTTTTGGTAGGCCCGGGCTGGGTCTACTTGGCCCACTGCTCTTAGGCCAATTCCTTGACGGAGTTGGTCCATAGCATCGATGTGGTCCATCCATTTTTGGTCCACTACTTGAAGGAGGACAACTCGTTCTACTTCTCTAAACTTATCGGAACCAAATTCTTCTTCCTTGGCTTGGTAGCGGTCAAAGGCCTTTTGGCGAATGGCTTCTTTTAAGTCTTGGATAGAATCTTTTTCGTGGCCTGTCAGCTCATTTTCTTCGAAGCCGAAAGTTTCAATTAAGCTGTTTAAGAGACCTTGACGGTCCAAATTTTTATGGCCGTGCTCGTCAGGCTTGTTGTAGAAATCTACCAGGCTGTCTACAAGGCCTGTTACCATGTTTAAGATGTCGTCTTTTAAGTTTTGTCCTTCCAAGACCTTGCGACGTTCTCCATAGATGACTTGTCTTTGCTTGTTCATAACGTCGTCATATTGGAGGACGTTTTTCCGGATGGAGAAGTTATTTCCTTCTACCTTTCTTTGAGCAGATTCAATTAAACGGGTTAAAATCTTGTGCTCAATGGGTTCATCCGGTGGAGTATCAATAGAGGCCATGACCTTTTTAAAGCGGTCTCCGGCAAAAAGACGGATCAGATCATCGTCTCCAGAAATATAGAAACGGGTGGAACCTGGGTCTCCTTGCCGACCGGCCCGACCTCTTAATTGGTTGTCAATCCGTCTGGACTCATGGCGTTCAGTCCCGATAATGTGAAGACCACCTGCTTGGATGACCTTCTTTTCTTCCTCATCGGTGCCTTCTTTAAAGCGAGCCAGTTCTTCTTGGTAGAGTTTACGAGCTTCAATTACTTCTTGGTCTTCTGTATCAAAGAAGGAGTCTACTAGTTCAAGAGTGGCTTCAGAAATACCTTGTTTAAGCAGTTCTTTTTTTGCCATGAATTCTGGGTTTCCACCCAAGACAATATCTGTACCACGACCGGCCATGTTGGTGGCAATGGTAACGGCCCCATAGCGACCTGCTTGGGCTACGATTTCAGACTCTTGCTTGTGTTTTTTCGCATTTAGGACTTGGTGCTTGATGCCTCGTCTCTTTAAATACTTACTTAATAGTTCTGATTTTTCAATGGAAATGGTCCCTACCAGGATGGGTTGGCCTGTTTCATGTCGTTTGACAATTTCTTCTGTAACGGCTTGGAATTTAGACTCTTCATCCTTGTAGATGGCGTCATTCATGTCCTTCCGGATAACGGGTTTGTTGGTTGGGATTTCAATAACGTCAATCTTGTAGATTTCCCGGAACTCTTCTTCTTCTGTCTTGGCTGTCCCAGTCATCCCAGCTAGCTTGTCATACATCCTAAAGAAGTTTTGGAAGGTAACTGTTGCTAGGGTCTTGGATTCTGCCTTGACTTCAATGGCTTCCTTGGCTTCAATAGCTTGGTGGAGCCCATCTGAATAGCGACGTCCATACATTAAACGACCAGTAAACTCATCCACGATGATGATTTCATTTTCTTGGACTACATAGTCTATGTCCCGCTTCATATTTCCTTGGGCCTTAAGGGCTTGGTTGATATGGTGGGCCAATTCCATGTTTTCCATGTCGGACAAGTTGTCGATGCCAAAATAGCTTTCTGCTTTGGCAGTCCCCTTGTCAGTCAGGGTTGATGTCTTTTGTTTTTCGTCAATGACATAGTCCACAGTTTCTTCGGTAAACTCCCGGTTGAAGATGTCTGCTCTTTCTTCATCTTGAGACTTAACCCGGCTGGTTAGGGTGTTGACAAAGTCTCTTGCCCGGATGTAGAGGTCTGTGGATTCATCCCCTTGGCCTGAAATAATCAAAGGAGTTCTAGCTTCATCAATTAAGATGGAGTCCACTTCGTCCACGATACAATAGTGGAGGTCTCTTTGAACCATTTCTTCCTTGTAGATGACCATGTTGTCTCTTAGATAGTCAAAACCGAATTCATTGTTGGTCCCGTAAGTAATGTCTGCATTGTAGGCAGCCTTTCTTTCCTCTGGTGTCATATCATGGAGGATACAACCTACAGACAGGCCTAGGAATTCATAGATTTTACCCATCCATTCCCGGTCCCGGTTGGCCAGGTAGTCATTGACTGTAACTACATGGACACCCTTGCCTTCCAGGGCATTTAAATAAGCCGGTAGGGTAGCTACCAGGGTCTTACCTTCCCCGGTCTTCATTTCCGCAATCCGTCCTTGGTGGAGGATAATCCCCCCAATAATTTGAACTTCAAAGTGCTTCATGCCCAAAACCCGCCATGCTGCTTCTCGAACCACAGCAAAGGCTTCCGGTAGGATATGGTCTAGATCTTCCCCATCCTTTTGGACCCGTTTTTTGAATTCTTCTGTTTTTGCCTTTAATTGGTCATCGGTTAAACCTTGCATTTCTCGGTCTAAGCTGATGACTTTTTTTACTAAAGGCTGAATTTTTTTAATTTCTCGGTCTGAATAAGAACCGAACAACGTATCAAATAGTCCCACGCCTTTTCACCTTTCCTCATTTATCTTTATTTTTATTCAAGCCATTTCATATTTCTTAAAAATCTTCAACTATCTTATTATATCATATTCAATGGCTTTATTCATTGAATTATCAAGCTTTTTAGAAGTTTTTCCAAGAAATTAGATGAATCTTTGCCATCTCACTTTTTCATAAAAAAATGAGCCCTCCATGGCTCAGATAGTCATTTTTGGAGATAGACAACTTGCAAAGCCTAACTCTCTTCTTGCAATCCCTACTGAGCTAGTCCTATCAAGGTCTTTACATTGTATTTATTTAACCACACCCTGGGCCTGGGGTCAAGACTTTTCTTCTCCTTGCCCAGCTTTCTGGAGTTTTCCTTTTTGCCAGAAAATTTCAGCTGGCTTCTTTCAAGATTTTTTTCTAAAAAATAGTTTTTTTACTGGACAAGTTCTATTTTCTAAGATATAATAATGTGGATTGGGGAATTAGCTCAGTTGGGAGAGCGTCTGGCTGGCAGCCAGAAGGTCAGGGGTTCAAGTCCCCTATTCTCCACCATAATCAAAAAAGAGCAGGTCTTTTTTAGAAGACCTGCTCTTTTTTATCTGTATGAAGATAAAAAAGACGCCTCAAGGCGTCTTTTTTCTTAATCAAAATCACTATGGATGTCTTGGTCATAGGGTTTAGCATGGGGCTTTTCCTCTTCTTCCACTTCAGGGTCTAAGTTCTCCTCCTGGGCTTGAGGGGCTTGATCTTCCATAAGCTGGTCTTGGATTCTTTGTCTTTCCAAGACTAGTTTTTTTCTTTCTAAGAAGATTTCAATATAGGCCAGGTAGATAAAGGGTTCTATTATAGCCATCACCAGGACAGTAAGAAGACCCACTCCTAGAACTCCTAGGCCTCCTACTCCTATACCGCCTTCCATAGGTCCAGAAGAAGCAGTTGCCATAAGAACGGCGAAGGATAGGATAAAGACCACAATAAAAATAATAAAACCATACTTAAATGTCTTGGCGAAAATGGTCCCTCTTTCACCCTTGGATTCTGCCGCGCTGTCCTTGAAAAAGTCTGAAAGGGAAAATTCTCCATCCAGGGCCTTATAGAGGATTAAAGGCCAGAAGAACATATATAGGTTAAAGATAATCCCAGGTATGAGGAAGAGGTTCATTAAAATGGTCGACAGGAGGTTGATCAAAAAGCAGATTAAGTAGTTGCGGAGAAAATTTTTCTTAAAAAAGATAAAGATGTCTCCCGTTTGGACTTGTCTTTGGTCCAAGACTCTCTTGTAAACGGCGACAAAAAGCCCCGCTGAAACCATCCCTGCCAGGGGTCCAACCAGGGTAGTTAGGTTGACCACATTGGTCTTGAGCTTGGTGCCTAGGTCTAGGCCCCATTGGACGTCGATGTCTCCTTGGTCTATGGCCTCTTTATTCTTTTCCATTTGCCTTTCCACTTGGACAGCAGGATCTGTCGAAGGGAAAAGACGGTAGCTTAGTTCCTGGCTCCCTACTGTAAGTAGGCCTGAAATAAGACAAGCTAAAAGGATGACTAAAAAGCTACTTTTCCAGATGGAAAAGGTAGTTTCCAGTCCTTGGTCAGGATTGATTTGCTTTTGGGTCATGTTTTTTTCCTTCCTTTCTGGCCCCTAGGGCCTTGGGGTTAAATTGGGCAAAAAATATGGCAATGAAAATAAAGCTACAGCCTATGATCTTTCTCAAATCAAAGATTTCCCCGGCAAAAAAGTAGGCCGCAAAGGCCCCAAAAATAGATTCTGTTGCCATAATCAAGGCCGTATTGGCAGGTCTGGCATACTTTTGCGCCATATTTTGTATCGTAAAGGCCAGGGCTGTATTAAAGACTGTTAGGTACACAATACCCCAAAAAGAAGTTTTTGAAACAGTTTCAACTACAAGAACTTCCTTGCTTAATAGGGCCAAAAGAAGACTTAGGGCTCCTGCTGTTAAAAATTGAAAGATAGAAAATAAAATCCGAGACCCTACTTGGGGAGAATAGTCGGCAACCTTTAAGACCTGGATGGAAAAAATAAGGGCATAAACCAGGGTACAGGCATCACCAAAACTCAATTTCAACTGGTCATTTAGGCTTAAGAGCCCCACCCCTATGATACATAGGATGCCGGAGAAAAAAATTTTCTTGGCAGGTCTCTTCCCATAAAAAATCCACTCCAAGATGGGAACAATAATGACATAGGAGACCAGAACAAAGGATTGCTTGGCCGGGGTGGTGAATTTCAAGCCCACCATTTGAACCCCTATTCCCAAAAATAATAAGAGCCCAATTGTGGCTCCATAGCGGATGGTTTTTTTATCAAGTTTTTTCCATTCCTTCCAAAAGACCAGGCTCATCATCAGGCCGGCCAGGATAAAACGAATGGCTAAAATCCAAAAAGTGGGGATGGTTTCTTGGGCGAATTGCGCCGCCACAAAGGTCCCTCCCCAAATCATTGCTACTAGGAGCATGGCCATTTCTGATAGCCATACTTTTCTACTTACTTCCATTGATCCTCCTTTTAGCCCTGCCAGAGGTCATGCCACTTGTCCAGACGCTTGTGGTTGTCAAATTCATATTTAATGGGAGTCATAGTGGTATGACCTTGGGCCAGGTAGTAGCGGTCAGTTCCCTCTTGGTATTGGCCCCGGTTGCGTCCCACCAACTTCAACTCAAAACTAGATTCATCCAGGTCAATCTTGTCATACTTGTCGTACATGGGTTCACCAATCCGACAAACCACGGCTTCCTTGGGTTGACCCATGGCATAGGGGACGTTGATATTTAGGGTGATGACTTCTTCCACCAGGTCTTCCTTTACCCTTTCAAAAATATCCAGGGCAATGTCTGCAGCCTGGTCAAAGTCTGCGTCAAATTTTTTATACATTTGGGCTGAAACAGCCATGGCCGGCAACTGGTAGAGGTTGGCTTCGGCACAGGCACTAACAGTCCCCGAATAGAGGATGTCCATGCCGGCATTATAGCCCAGGTTACAACCTGAAATCACCAGGTCAATCTTGTCTTCTATAATATGGGTCAGGGCCACCCGGACACAGTCTGCTGGTGTCCCCTGGACAGAATAAACAGGACTTTGGATTCCTTCTAGCTTTTCTCTGCGTATTTCCAGGGGTCTTCTCAGAGTAATGGAGTGGCTCATACCAGAATGCTCCACCTTAGGTGCTACTATCATTAGCTTGTGATTTTTTTCAAGTCGCTTGGCCAGGGCATAAATGCCTGGAGCCTTGTATCCATCGTCATTGGTTAATAGTATATTCATTGGTCTTCCTTTCCTAAAAATGGGTCACTGGGGCTGGCCTTTTTAGCCACCTCCATGGTAAAGTGTAGGCCCTCGTGGATGTTGCACAGGGCTAGGTCCTCTCGAAAGGTTCGTGTTGCCAAGAGAGGGTCGTTGTTGTCTGTGGACATATGGGCCAAAATAACATGCTCATTCTTTTTTTCTAACATCTTACTTAAAACATCTGCCGCATGGTGGTTGGATAGATGACCCCGGTTGGAGGCAATTCTCTGCTTCAAGGCAAAGGAATAGGGTCCAGTCCGGAGCATTTCTTCATCGTGGTTGGCTTCAATGTAGTAGAGGTCCGCCCCCTTCATCTTTTCCATCATGGATGTGGAAACCCAACCTGTATCCGTAAGCATGGACACCTTGGTCCGGCCATCTTCCAAGACGAAACTGGTCCCATGGACACAGTCATGGAAGGTGGGGAAGGTCTGGACATGGAGGTCCTTGATATGGAAGTCCTCCCCTGTGGTAAAGACTTCTCTTTGCCCCACTGGAATGGTCTTGACCGTTTTTTCCATGGCCATCCAGGTATTTTCATTGGCAAAGACCTTGATGCCATGCCGTCTGGCCAAGACTCCCACAGCCGAGGTATGGTCATAGTGCTCATGGGTCACCAAAATTCCATCCAGGTCCTTGGGGTCTACCTGGATTTCTTCCAGGAGCTCTTGGATCTTTTTTCCTGTCATTCCTGCATCTACAAGAATTTTTGTTTCTTTTGTTTCTATATATTGACAATTTCCACTGCTGCCGCTAATTAATGGTTGAAATTTCATACTTCCTCGATTTTCCTTTTATGATAAAACATCTACGATAATTTCCTGGCCATTGTCCAACTGGACCCGCCAGGCCGGAATGGCCCGGCCCTGTTGGGCCCTGGAAATATCCTCGATATATCCTTGTTTTGATGGATTAAAATAATAGCAAGCTTCCAAGCCCACTACCGTCCTACCCCGGGCTTCCTTCTTGTCCAAAAGACTTAAAAGGGCCTTTTCAGGGCTAGGCATGACAACTTCCTTGTCTGAAGACTCAATAATATCTAACCAGAGCCTTGAAAGGCTGTGAACTCCTGATCCGTCCACTTGAAAAATACTATAACTGGTCTCTAGCAATTTCCCCTCATAGACTTTTTTAAAGGTCAACTGGTAGCCTTGATGCCAGGTCTGACTATTTACCAGGACCAGGTCATCTGTCTTGAACCCTCTCTCCTTTAAAAAGTAGAGGGCTTGGGTTTCAGCCTCTTCCTTGCTGATCTTTTCCTTGGCCAAGGCTAGGTCTTTTTGATAGGAGAGCTTCCGGCCATCATAGACCTGGAGGCTTTCTTCGTTTAAACTCAAGTCGGCCAGGGAAAGGGTCTTTTGCCTTAAGAGGGCCTCATTGTGAAAGAAGTCCCGGTTTAATTGTTCTTCAGTCAAGTTTTCATATTGAACTCTTAGGGAGTTTAACTTTTCCGACTGGAGACGGATGGAGGGGCTGATTTTAATATCTTCACTGGCCAAAAGATCCAGGAGTTCCTGGTTAAACTGCTTGGAGGCAGAGGGACTTTCCAGGATCGTTTTTTGCCGGTAAACCTCATAGCCCAGGGCCAGGTTGGCCAGGGCCAAGGCAATGATTAAGATTGTTTTTATTCTAGACCAATCCAACTTATCCCTCCATCATTAAACTTCCCGTTTCCATGTCCATTAAAAAGACCTGGTCTTTGATTTTCACAGCCCAAACTGCCTTTAAAATCCTTTGTCCTTCAGGGTTTTCCAGCTCTAGATAGGACGAGTCAATCCACTTTACCTTCCCCAGGGTTTCTTCTAAAGACTTAGAGCCCGGGTCAAGGCGAGACCGGTTTTGATCGATGATTTCTTCCGGCCCCAAGACTTCCTTGGCAATTTCCACATTTTGGGCCATTTCTGTCTCCATGGGCTTTTGGTAGAGAAAGTCCATTTGGCGAATATCCTGTCCTTGGACTTCCAACCGGGCCAGATAGGGAGCCTGGTCCATTCGGTAGACCCTCTTGTGGTTGGCCAGCATATTGAAATAAAAAATATAGCCAGGGTTTTTCTTGTCTTGGATTCGTTCAATATGGCTGATATACAAGGACTCCGTTATGCCAGTATGGCTGGTCACAAAGTCCAAGGCAGCATCTAGCGACTGGACCAGGCTATCTTCCTGGTCGGGGCTTTTTTGCCCATCCTTGTAGGTCAACCAACCATTCTTATTGAGCCTCAGGACCTTTTGGTCATAGACATAGGTCACAGCTTGGTCCTCACTGATTTCTCGAATATAGTCTATATTTTGCCTTAAATACCGCCGGGCCAGGTTATTTTGTACCTGGGCAGACATGGTTTGGAGCTTGTTTTCCAAGGGAATGTCCTCCGGTGGTTGGGTGTTGATCCGGGGAATATAGACCATGTTGTCCACCCCGTATTTTTTCCAAAGGCTGGTATAGTTCCGATAACGTCTGGAGTCATAGACCATGGAGACTCTATCTTTTAAAAGGTCTTGGGTCTTTAAGTGGCCCCGAACCAAGAAGGTTCCCTGGTCTGTCCGGACCACTAAGAGGTCCTTATCCAGGCTCAAGTCCATGGACAAGAGCTTGCCAGGAATTTTTTTCGGCAGGATCGTCAAGTCAAACTGGAGCAATTGGGCCCAAGTTTCATGGTCTAAAATCCCCGGAAAATTCAAACTTAAAAGTTGGTTTTCTTGTAAAAATTTTTGATAATCCTTGTGCCTTATGGGGGCAATATCCTTGGCCTCCACATTTTCATAGAGGTCCTTTAGGCCCATTTGCATAATGGTCCAATAGGGCTGGATCTTGTAGACCAGGGTTTGTTCTGTATCAGAAAAACTTAAGACCAATTCCTTGGGTCCTAGGAGTTCTAATTTTAAGCGATTTTTTTCAAAGTTTTCCTGTTTCTGACTCTCCTTGGTCATGCTGGGAATTTGAATCCAAATTTCCGCCACCATAAAAATCAAGAGAATGGATAAGGCCCACAAGAGGAAGGTCTTGATGCTTTCTTTCAAAAAGACTCCCCTCCTTTAAAAAAGAGTGAGGCAGTGGTGCCTTGGCCAAAGACAGAGCTCAATTGGATGGAGCCTCCCATGGCCTCTATAAGTTCCTTGGCAATGGATAGGCCCAGGCCTGTCCCGCCCATTTGTCGGCTCCGACCTTTTTCCACCCGGTAGAAGCGTTCGAATATTCGATTCATATCCTTGGGGGGAATCCCAAGACCTGTATCCTTGACTTGGACCAGGATCCTAGGGCCTCGATTCTTTGCTAAAATAGCCACTTCTCCCCCTTGGGGGGTGTATTTTATGGCATTGGAGATGATGTTGTTTAAGACCCTTTGAACTCCATGAAGGTCTCCGTAGATTTTTTGAATGTCCTCTGCCACTTCCAAGTGGATGCGAATTTGCTTTTCTTGGGCTAGGGGCAGGAGGCTCTCCATGGTTGTCTCAATGACTTCATAAGTGTCCAGACGATCAAGCTTTAATTTTAAGGAGTGGTTGTCCATGTTGGATAGTTGTAAAAGGTCCCGGACTAGGGAAACCATCCGGTTGGATTCTCTTTCAATGACCTTTAAAAACCGCTTCCGGGCATCTGGTTCCAAGTCGGCCTCCATCAAGGTTTCTGTATAGGATTTGATGGAGGTTAAGGGAGTCTTGAGTTCATGGCTAACATTGGCCACAAATTCCCTACGCATTTCATCTAATTGGTGCTCCTTGGTGATATCTTGGAAAACCACAATCAAGCCGGAGTTTTCATCCAACTCATTCTTATAGGGAGCATACTTGATATTGTAAAAAGACTTGTTGATTTCTAGCTGTCTTTCCCCAGATAGGCTGGGGGGGTTGTAGTAGTTGATTTCCGTCAGGTCCAACTGGTCCATGGGGATTTTTTTCTCCCCAGCCAGAACTTCCTCCGGTAAATTTAAAATTTCTTTGGCAATGGGGTTGATGTGGATTAGGTAGTTGTCCCGATTAATAGCCACTACCCCCTCGGCCATGTAGTGGAAGATGGTATCCAGCTTGGACCGTTCGATATCCATCTTGTCCATGGTTTCCTTGAGTTCTCCTGTAAGGTAGTTGAACATGGAAGCCATTTGACCAATTTCGTCATTGCTCTTGACTTGGACGTGCTGGTCAAAGTTTCCTTCAGCCAGGTCCTTGGCCTTGGAGGTAATTTCCCGGACTGGTCCTGTAACTGAATTGGCAATAAAAAATCCCAAGATGGTTGTAATGGCTAGGCCCAGAATGGTTGCATAGGTCAAAAGCTCCTTGGTATCAGAAACCACACTGTAGACAGGCTCCAAGCTCATGGTCATGTAAAAGACCCCCTGGACTTGACCATCCGCTGAAAAAACCGGCTTGGCCAAGTGACGGATAGGGGCTTGGTTGCTTTCTAGGATGGTGGTTTCAGACACATGGCCCTTTAGGGCCTTTAAAACAATTTCCGGTGACAGGTCCCTTTGAGCCAGGGCATTTTGCCCCTGGATCTCATCCTTGGAATTCACCGAAGAAGCTAAAACCACAGGAACCTGGTCCCTGGAAATGATATAGATGGATTCTGTCGAAGACAGCCGCCAGCCATCAATGGTATTTTGCAAGAGACCGGCTTCTTTTCCCCATTCACTGTCTTGGAGATAGCCTGCTGAGGCCACCATAGAGTCAATGGTTTCATTCATTTCCCTTTCAATGGTCTTCATTTGGGAAATTTCCAGACGGTTGATCAAAAAGGTCCCCACAATGGCCATACAAATTAGGATTAAAATAAGATAAATAAAGATAAAACGAGCCTTAAAACTGGATAGCATCTTATCCTCCGAAGTAATAACCTACACCACGTTTGGTTAAAATATAGCGAAAATCTCCGCCTTGGTCTTCAATTTTTTCCCGCAAGCGACGGACTGTGACATCTACAGTCCGGATATCGCCATAGTATTCATAGCCCCAGACCTTTTCCAGGAGCTCTTCCCGGGAATAAACCTGGTCAGGGGTTTGGGCTAAAAATTTTAAGAGTTCAAACTCTCTCAGGGTTAAGTCGATAATCTGCCCCTGCTTTTGGACCTCATACTTGGCCAGGTCAATGGTCAGGTCTCCATGGGTCAAGAGCTTGTCATCGGCCCGTTCACTTTCATAGTCCAAGCGACGGAGGTTGGCCTTGACCCGGGCAATGAGCTCCCGCATGGAAAAGGGTTTGACCACATAGTCATCTGCGCCCAATTCCAGGCCCAAAATCTTGTCTACTTCTTCTTCCTTGGCCGTCAACATGATGACGGGAATCCGACTGTCTTTTCGGATCCTCTTCAGGGTTTGAAAGCCATCTAATTTGGGCATCATCACATCTAATAAGACCAAATCAAATTCTTTTTGCTCTAATTTTTCCAGGCATTGAAGTCCGTCATAGGCATTTTCTACCTCAAAGCCCTCTTTTTGTAAATTATATGAAATAATATCTCCAATGGATTGTTCATCATCCACAATTAATATTTTAGATGTCATAAGAACCCCCTTTTCTCTTATTATACCATATTTATACTTGAGAGCTCTTCTCTATAAGCTAGTTTTTTACAAGTAAAAAGAGATAGCCTCCGCTATCCCTTTTAGTCAAATTTTAATTCAATGGCCTTGAGGTAACCAGACAAAACCACCTGGTCTTTTTGGTTCTTGCACTGGAAGTCCAGCTTGTAGTGAATCTTGTCTCTTTTTTCTTCTGCCTGGTCTATCCGGATCTGACAGATAATATGGTCTCCAGTATAGACAGGCTTGGTAAGGTCATAGAGCATTTGGTAGACCAAGAGGTCGTACTCTCCTCCCAGGGTTGTAGGAAGAGTTGCCGTTAGAAGGCCTTGGATCATAATCTCTCCATCTTGGTTTTCCTCTTCATGGTGACGGCCGGTGTAATGGGCCAGGTCAATAAAACCTTTTACATCTTCTTTTGTAAAGCTTCTTTCATAGGTAAATTCTTGCCCTTGTTTAAACTTCATTCCCAATCCTCCTTGATTCTAGCCAGGGGATCAACGGGTTTTGGGAAATTCCATGTGAAAGGTGGTTCCACTACTGGAACTTTTTAAGTCAATGGTTCCCTCAAATACCTTTACTGCATGCTTGACAATGGATAGACCCAGCCCCGTCCCCTTGATTTCTGAAGAGTGGGACTTGTCCCCCCGGTAAAATCGTTCGAAGATCCGTGGTTGGTCCTCGGGTTCAATTCCCGGACCATTGTCTTTGACCCATAATTGGATGCTGTTTAAGTCTTCCTCTAAGTCCACTTGGACATAGCCTGGGCCCTTGGCATACTTAATTCCGTTGTCCACTAGGTTATAAACCATTTCGTAAAATAACTTCTTCTGCCCCACCAATGTACTACTTTCTCCGGAAAAAATCAACTGGATGTCCTTCTTTTCAGCAATTTCCTTGAGGTGGTCCAGGACGGATTGGATCACTTCTTGAGGGCTAAAGCAACCTTTTTTAAAGATGTCTCCCCCTTCTTCAATTTGAGAGAGTTTCAAGAGGTCAGATACCAGGTCCATAAGTCGCTTGGCTTCTGACTCAATCCGGTTACCTACCCGGTGGATGTCTTGGTCTTTAACTAAGCCCTGGCCCAAGAGTTCTCCAAAACCCATAATAGAGGTTAGGGGGGTCTTGAGTTCGTGGCTGACATTGGCCGTAAATTCCCGGCGGTATTGTTCCAGCTCTTCCCTTTGGGTTACGTCTAAAACTAGGACGACAACACCGCTAATCCGGTCATTTTGAGCAATGGGATGGATATTAATTTCATAGCTGCCATTTTCTTTTTTAAAAATTTTCCGACTCCTGTGGCCCTTGAGACCGGACCGGATATCCATTTCCAAACCTGGGTCCACCCGCATGTTTCGAAAGTGTTCTCCCCGTCTAACCTTGTGGCCTTCTAGAAGGTAGAGGGCGCTGTTGTTATAGGAGACGATCCTCTCCTTGTCATCCACCAAGAGGAGTCCTTCAGACATGTGGTCTACCATCCACTGGAATTCCTCCTGCTTTTCCCTTTCCCGGGCCAGGGTCCTGTCCAGGGCCTTATTTTGCATGGAAATCCTTTGAACCAAGGGCCAAATTTCTTCATAGAGGGCCTGGTCAGTGGGATGGTCCAAGTCAATATGGTTAATGGGCCGGACAATTTCTTGGACTAATTGTTTTGCTGCAAGGCTGGTTAAGAGAAGGAGAAAACCCAAAACAATGGCCAAGGGAATGATCCCTTGGAGAAAGGGGTTAAAGAGGCTGTCTACCTGTTTAGAAACCCTTAAGACTCGGCCATCAGGCATCCTGTAGGCATAGTTGATGGTCTGCTTATCCATGGTAGTAGAGAAGCGGCGGACAAAACCAAATCCCTCCTTAAGGGCCTTTTGAAATTCCGGCCGGTCATAGTGACTTTTTAAATGACTGGGATCTACCTGGTTGTCATAAAGGACTCGACCGTTACGATCTAGAAGGGTCACCCGGTCTTTGTTTTCAGGCAGCTTTTGAATCTCCCCAGGCTTTTTCCCATTGATGGTATAAGAAAGGTAAAGGGCTTGTTTATAGAGTTCTTGTTGGATACGGTGGTTGTAACCATAGTAAAAAATGCCTCCACCAAGGACCAGACAGGCTAGCAGGACCAGGCCGCTGATTTTTAGGATAGAGGCAAAAATTTGTTTACTTAATTTTCCCTTCATACGATTTTATACCCCAGACCACGCACTGTTTGAATGTGGTCTTTTTCTTGACCCAGTTTTTGTCTTAGAGACCCCATATGAACATCTAAAGTCCGGCTTTCTCCAGCAAAATCTGTCCCCCAAATCCTTTGAAAGAGGGTATCTCTGGAAAAGACATAGCCGGGTCGGGACATGAGAATCCATAGAATATCAAATTCCTTGGGGGTCAAGTCCACTTCTTGGCCGTCTACCTTGGCCAGGTGTCTGGACCGGTCCACTTCCAACTTGCCCAAGCTTAAAACAGATTCGTTTTTCACCCCAGACCGTCTCAAAACAGCCCCAATGCGGCTTAACAATTCCATCATCCTAAAAGGCTTGGTCATATAGTCGTCTGCCCCTGTATCCAATCCTGTTACCATGTCATATTCAGAGTCTTTTGCCGTCAACATAATCACCGGCAGGTCCCTGGTTTGGCTTTGGCTCTTGAGTTTTTTTAAAATATCCATCCCATCCTGCTCTGGGAGCATGATATCCAAAAGAATCAATTGAGGTTTTTCTTCCTCCATCCCCTTCCAAAAATCAGAGGGTTTGCCAAAGCCTTTAACCTCGTAATTTTGCCCCTCCAGGGCGTATAAGATTAACTCTCGGATGCTGTTGTCATCTTCCACAACATAAATCATTCCACCACCTCGGCTTTCTTATCATTATTATAGCACAAATTGAGCCTTTCTAGGCCAAGGATGCGTCAACCCATTCCCCGATATTTACACAGTGGTCACCAATTCTCTCCAGGTATTTTGCCACCAATAAAAGATCCAGGTCCTGGGCATGGGGGTTTTCCTTCAAGGCTTTTTTAATATCCTCAAAACCTTGGTCCATTTCGTCATCCATGCTCTCTAAAAGGTCCCGGCACTTGGTCTTTTCCACAAAGCCCCTACGGGCCAGGCGAAACATTTCATAGGCCTGCTTGGTAAGTTTGGCCAGGCTGTCCATTTCTTTATTTTCCAATTGACCGGGATGGTCTAAAATAAAGGCAATGTCTCGGGACTGGTCACTGATTCTTTCCAGGTCTACTACAACCCCTAGGGAGGCTGTAATCAAGGCCAAGTCTTGGGCTACGGGTTGTTCTCTTAAAATTAGGGCCATGGCCAAGCTTTCCACTTGCTTTTTCTTTTCATCCATGGCTCCTTCAACTTCTGAAATTCGATTGCAAAGGGTCCGGTCTTTTTCTGTTATAAGTTTTTGGAGGAGTTGTAGGGATTGTTCCCCCATCCGGAACATGTCAAAATTCAAAGTTTCTAGACGGTTTAAGTCGTCAATAAATCTCTCTCTCATCAACCGAACCTCCCTGTGATGTATTTGGATGTTTGGGCTTGTTTTGGATTGGAGAAAAGCTCTTGGGTTTCGTTCATTTCTATGACTTCTCCCAAGAGGAAAAAGGCCGTCTTGTCACTGACCCTAAGGGCTTGTTGCATATTATGGGTGACAATGACAATGGTGTAGTGTTGCTTTAAGCTATGGCAGAGGTCTTCAATTTTACTGGTGGAAATGGGGTCCAGGGCTGAGGTTGGTTCATCCATGAGAAGAACTTCCGGTCCCGGGGCCAGGGCTCTGGCTATACAAAGCCTTTGTTGTTGCCCCCCAGACATACCCAGGGCTGAAGAATTTAATCGATCTTTAACTTCATCCCAAAGGGCTGCGTCTTCCAAGGCTTTTTTCACCCGGTCATCCAGCTCTGTCTTGTTTTTAATTCCAGCCAATTTCAGTCCATAGGCTACATTATTGTAGATACTCTTGGCAAAGGGATTGGGACTTTGAAAGACCATCCCCACCCGTCTACGAACTTCAATGGGATCCATTTCTGCGAAGATATCCTTACCATCTAGCTTAACATCTCCCTCAATCCGAACATTAGGGTTAAGGTCATGGAGACGGTTGAGAATTTTTAGAAAAGTGGACTTCCCACAGCCAGAAGGCCCAATTAAGGCCGTTACTTCTTTTTCTTCTATATCCATGTTGATCTTTTTTAAGGCTTGGTTGCTGCCATAGTAAAGATCAACATCGTGAGCTTCAAATTTCACTGGTTCTTCCCTCCTTCTAATTTTTTGCTCCAGTGGACTTTTACAAAATAGGCTACCAGGGTAATGGCAACAACTAAAATCAACAAAAGGGCTGAAGCGACATTGGCTTCTTGAGAAGCAGTTGCATGGTGAGCTTGGGTTCTAGCTCCCCAGATGTGTAGGGCTAGAGTTTTCCCTGGTCGGTTGGGGTTAAAGGCATTTAAGGGAGAATTAAAATCAACGCCTGAAAAAAGAATGTCTGATGTGGATCCTGCCGTATACATTAAAGCAGCTGCTTCTGCAACAACCCGGCCGGCAGAAAGGACAACCCCAGTTACCAGCCTGTGAAGGCATTGAGGAAGTAAGACGTGGATAAGGGTTTGTTCCCTGGTGGCTCCCAAGGCCATGGATCCAAAATAAATGGAAGAATCAATTTCATCCAAGGCTTCTTCTGTAGAGGTGGCCATGAGAGGAATATTTAAGATGGATACTGTCAAGGCCCCAGCCCACAAAGACCATTGGGTCCCAGTGAACAGGACAAAGGCCAGGTAACCAAACAAGCCGACCACAATAGAGGGAAGACCCGATAGGGTTCTTAGACCCGCTCTTAGGATGGTATTTAAAGCTGACTTGCTATCAGAATAATAGGACAGGTAGATTCCTGTTGCTACCCCCAAAGGCACTGAGATTAAAAGAGATAGGATGGTTAGATAAACCGTGTTCCACAGGACTCCCAGAAGGCCTCGCCGTCCTCCGAAAAAGGATAGGTCAAAGTCTCTAAGTCCCCTAAAAATAACAGAGAAGACAAAAAATCCTACCACGATAAAAAATAAGAGGGCAAAGATGCTAACCAGGGTTCTGGCTAGAGCATCCTTCTTTTTTGCATTTTCAATGACTTTTAAGTCTACAGCATTTTTAATCATTTACTCTACCTCGACTTCCAATTTTCCCAATGATAAAGACAAAAACCAAGGAGATGACAAAAAGACTCAAGGCCATAGCCCAAAGGGCTGCATTATATTCTCCCCCTTCCATGGCTCCCCCCATATCAGACGCAATGGCAGAAGTCAGGTTGGTTGTTGGAGAAAGAAGGTCTGCCGGAAAAGCCCTGGTTTTCCCAATAACCATGGCCACAGCCAAGGCCTCTCCAAAGGCCCTGGACAATCCCAAAACAAAGGCTGTAAAGACCCCTGTCTTAGCTGTAGGCAGGATGACATCTTTAATCATTTGAAACTTGGTGGCCCCTAGGCCATAAGCGGCCAATCTTTGGGCTTCTGGTACACTTCGATAACTATCCTTACATAGGGTAATCATGGTTGGTAGGACCATTAGGGCCAAAACCAAAGACCCTGCCATGACAGAAAATCCATGGGGCCGTCCACTGATTTCTTTTAACCAGGGAACTAAAATCGTCAACCCCATCCAACCATAGATAATAGATGGAACTCCTGCTAAAATTTCCACTAGCATTTGGAAAAAAGCCTTGGTCTTGTCGGGAACCAGTTCCGAGATAAAAACAGAAACAGTAATGGAAAATGGGGCTGCAATTAAAAGAGCAATCCCACAAGTTAAAATCGAACCGACAAAATAAACAGCTGATCCAACCTTTCCACCACCTTCCATGGAATCGTTGGGCGCCCAATCCGAGGAGAAGAGAAATTCCCCTAAAGAATGGTGGTATTGGGTAAATAATTGGATTCCCCTGTAGGCTAAAAATAGGGTGATTAAAATCATAAGCCCTACAACGGCAATACCGAGGCAGCTAATACCACCTCGGACAGCCTTGTCTACTAGACGTTTATTTTGTTTCTTTTCAATAATGGAAACTTTGCTTTCCACGTTTTGATAAGAAGTCATAGGATTTTTAGCGTTCAACTTGCATTTTAGAAGTTACGCCATAACCCATTTTTTCAACAGCTTGACCATATTTGTCGCCCATAATATAGTCTAAGAAGGCTTTTGCAACTTCGTTGGGTTCACCTTTAGTGTACATGTGTTCATAACCCCATACTGGGTATTTTCCATTGTAGGTGTTTTCTAAAGTTGGTTCTACTCCGTCCATTTTGACTGTCTTTACATCGGGGTTTTCTTCTTGTAGATAGGACAGAGCTAGGTAGCCAATGGCTCCTGGAGTGTCTGCAACAGTTTGTAATAAGGTACCGGAATCGTCAGTTTCTAAAGATCCGTCGATTTGTTTTTCACCCTTTAAGGCATATTCTTCAAATAAGGCCCGGGTTCCACTAGTAGATGGTCTAGAAATAGGAATGATTTTTTCATCTGGTCCGCCAACTTCTTTCCAGTTGGTGATTTTACCAGTAAAGATTCCAATCATTTGATCTTGAGTTAGGTCTGTTACCTTTTCAGCAACTACCTTGTTAACAACAGGTGCCATGGTAATAACACAAACCTTGTGGTCTACCAAGTCTTTTGCTTGAGCTTCGTCCAATTTTTCTTCTGCATAAACATCAGAGTTTCCAATGTCAATGGCTCCTTCAGAAACTTGTTTTAAACCAGCTCCAGATCCTCCACCACTCACGCTGATAGAAACTTTTTGATTTTCATCTTGGAAGGATTTGGCGGCATCTTCAACTAGGGGTAAAAGAGCAGAAGAGCCTGCTGATGTAATAGAGCCTTCTAAAGTGGATTCTTCAGCTGGGGCTTTGGCATTGTTTCCTCCATTGTTGGCAGTGTTGGCAGTATTATTTCCTCCACCACCACAAGCGACTAAAAGCATCGTAGCTGCAAGTACAATTGCAGAAATTCTTTTTTTCATTTTTTACTTTCTCCTTTCAAACATTCAAAGTATATGCTTATTGTACTGGCCCCAATGTAAAGATAAAAACCTGGTCTATGTAAAGATTTTGTAAAATATTTTTTCCCCTGAAAATAGCCCTTTGTGGAGGTTTAATCCTCTAATCTCCCCCTCTAGTCTTTAAAAAGTAAAGGGGCATTGTAAATAGAAAGACAAGGTCTCTTAAAATTTTTACTCTTTTTTAGAAAAAGTTTTTGACTCTATTTAACTTTTCAAGCCCGCCTTTTAAGACAATAAAAAAAACCATAAGCATTGAAGATTCAACACTTATGGTCTTATAAATTCTGGAGCGGCTGATGAGAATCGAACTCACATCCTAAGCTTGGGAAGCTCATATTCTACCATTGAACTACAGCCGCAATCTTTCTTGCCCTCTATTATACCACGAAAGCCCTCTGGAGAAAATAGTTTTTCCCAGTAAAAAAGAGACCGTCTTAGGCGATCTCTATCTCATTTAAAGACGATCTCCAGCTCTTTCTCTTAGATAGGAGTAGAGGTCTTTTTCTTTTTTAAATAGGGGCGTCTTTCCATAGAGATGCATCCGCACCAAGGTTGGTGGAACAAGTCCTGCCTCTTGGATGGCCTTTTCATTTAAGAAAACCTGGTCAATACTTCCCTCGGTAACCATCTCTCCATGGCTAATAACATAGACATAGTCGCAAACATCGTAGATAAAGTCCATATCATGGGAGCTGACAATGAGTTTCTTGCCCCGGGCCACCAGGCTGGCTAAAAGTTCCTTGATGGACTCAGTCATAGAGGGGTCCAAACCCGCTGTTGGCTCATCAAAAAGAATGGTTTCACAGTCCATGGCCAAGATCCCTGCAATGGCTACCCTCTTTTTTTGCCCATAGGATAGGTAGTGGACGGGTCGGTTGGCTAAGTGGGTGATATTTACAGCTTCCATGGCCTTTTGCACCTTGTCTTCAATAACATCCGGGTCTAATTTTTGATTTTTCAAGGCAAAGGCGATATCGTCTTTAACATTGGAGTAGAAAATTTGTTGGTCCGGGTCTTGGAAGACCATGGACACCTTGGACCGAAAGTCATTTAAGTCCTTTTTCTTATAAGACAACTCTTTATCTTGATAGTAGACTTTTCCTTGACTAGGTCGGTAAATCCCCAGCATGTTTAAAAAGATAGTGGACTTCCCGGCACCATTTTCTCCCAAAAGGCCCACACAAGATCCCTTGCTAAAGTCCATATTTAAATTTTTAAGGGCATTTTCGCCACCCTTTTGATAGGCATAGGATAGGTTTTCTAGTCTTAACATAGGTCCTCCTAAAGATAAAAGTGTCCGTCAAACAACTTGCAGTCTAAGGCTACTTTGTAGCTGGTAAAACTCTTCATCATAGAATCAAATAGGGCTCCTGCAATAATGGAAGAAGACCGAATCATCAAAGACTTGTTCCGGTAGCCCCCCTTTAAAATCAAGGCCCTTTCCAGAGTGTGGAATTCCTCAAAGAAAATGGCTATAAAGCGATACATTAAAACCATTTGTTCTATAAAGGCCTCCGGTGTGTGGAGGGACTTTAAAAGATAGATCATTTGATTCATGGGAATGGTCAGGGCCATAAAGTAGGTGGCTGAAATTCCAGCCATAGATCGGAAAAAGGTCTTCTTTGCAACCTCCACTGAAGCATAGTTGAGCCCCATGTGGAAGGGTTTTGCAAAAAATAAATAGTCAATCTTGTCAACTTGGAAGGATAGAACCATGGCCAAAAGGCTCATACAGAGAAAGACCAAGGGGAGGGTGTAGAGTTTTGCTACCCTCCGGGCTGGTAATTTAGCAAGAAAAACCATGCTCCCAAACAAGAGGACTATAATGACTAGATGGCATAGGATAGATTCATTGACAAGAGCGAGTACCAGTAAAAAGATACCGATACTCGCTTTTATCCATGGGTTTTTTTGGCTTAACCCGTTATTATATGCCAAAGAGTCAATTTGAGGCATTTTTCTTTCCCTTATTGTAGCCTAGGTAGTAGCCAATAATAATGGCTCCCAGGGCTGCTTGAGAAGCAAACAATAAAGATTCGATTTCACCAGACTTGGGTTCAATCAGTGGTTCAAACCATGGTTCGTAGTCTGGATTGCTTTCTGTAATTTGGCCTTCTGCCGCATCATCTGACCCGCCGAATTCACCATTTGAAACAGCATATAGAGGTCCGATGATAAGGGCCAACATAATAATGACTAGGATAGTTTTAGTTGATTTTTTCAACGAGTTCACCTGCCCCTCCGTATTCTTTAACCTTATCATAGATTAAAGTAGTTAAGATACCTTCCATAATCGCAATGGGTACTTGAGTTGTGGCAAAGATTGCAAGATACTTAACCACTTCACCCATCATGTTACCAGCTGGGAAAGCAAGACCCAATTGGAAACTTGTTACGATGTAGGTAAATAAGTCTGCAATGGTTGCTGTAATGAAAACAGCTACTAGGTCTTTAACCCCTGCCTTGCGTAGACCCTTGTAAACCAGGTAACCAACAATAGGACCTGCAATGGCCATGGAAAAGGCATTGGCTCCCAAGGTAGTTAAACCACCGTGGGCCAAAAGTAGGGCTTGGAAGATCAAAACAATAGTTCCCAAAACAAACATGGGAGCTGGTCCAAAAATGGCGATTCCCAAACCAACGCCTGTTGGGTGAGAACATGATCCAGTAACAGATGGAAGTTTTAAGGATGAAAGTAAAAAGACAAAGGCACCTGCTAGGGCAAGTAATAATTTTTTGTCCGGATCATTTTTCCCAATTTCAGTAATTCTCTTAAGACCATAAATAACAAATGGAGCTGCAATGATAAACCAAATCAAAGCCCATTTTTTTGGTAAAAATCCCTCCATGATATGCATTGCATAGACACTTTGTGAGTTTGCCACTGCAATGTATAGGGCTAGGAGAGGAAAATATTTTAAATATTTTGAATATTTTTTCAAGTTTACGCCTCCTACTTCTCTAACGATACAAAATATAACGAATGATTCAGACGGGGGATTTCCCGGGAATCCACCCTCCTTTACAGATAGAATTATATACTAGATGCTTCTTTTTTGCAACAAGTATTTGTAAATATGCTCTTGCTTTTTTCGTCTTTATACCCATAGGGGTACTAGCATATCTGCTTTATCCCATTTCCCCTAACTTCTCTTTTGTTTTTTAAATAAAATACATTTTTATTTAAAAAAATAAGAAGCTATTTCTAGCTTCCTATTCTTACTGGCCAATACTTTCCATATTACGTCCATTTTTTGTATAGAGTTTATAGTATTCTCCCCCCAGGGCCATAAGGTCTTCATGGTTGCCTTCTTCAATAATTCCCTCCTGGGTCATAACCAGGATCCGGTCGGCATTTTGGATGGTTGTCAGCCGGTGGGCTATGGTTAGGGTAGTCCGGTTTTGAGAAAGTTTTTCCAGGGAGTCTTGGATGATGATTTCACTCTTATTGTCCAAGGCCGAAGTGGCTTCGTCCAGGATTAAAATCGATGGATTTTTCAAAAAGACCCGGGCAATGGAAATTCTCTGTTTTTGCCCCCCAGACAACATAAGGCCCCTTTCCCCTACATAGGTGTCGTAGCCTTGGGGAAGTTCTTGGATAAAGTCATGGGCTCCGGCCAGTTTGGCTGCCTGGATCACTTCTTCCCGGCTGGCGTCCATCTTGCCATAGAGGATATTTTCATAGACGGTGCCGGAAAAGAGGTAGACGTCTTGTTGGACAATACCAATATGGCTCCTAAGGTCGGCCAATTTCACCTGGCGGATGTCTATCCCATCAATGGATATAGACCCCCGGTCCACATCATAAAAGCGTGGAATCAAGGAGCACAGGGTGGTCTTCCCTGACCCCGACGGTCCCACAATGGCAATATTTTCTCCTGCTTGGATGGACAGGTTAAAGTCCTTCAGGACTCTTTCATGGTCATTGTAGGAGAAGTCCACATGGTCAAAGACAATATCTCCTCGGACTTGGTCAAAGTCCTTGGGGTTTTCCGGATCTTTAATTTCAGAAACCTCAGACATGATTTCACTAAAGCGTTCAATCCCCGTCATCCCCTTTTGGAACTGCTCTGTAAATTCCACAATCCGTCTTACGGTGGTTAAGAGGGTGGTAACATACATAACATAGGCAATGAGGTCTCCCGGTTGGATTCGCCCCTTGATCATAAAGATTCCCCCACCCAGGATGACCACCAGGTACATAAGACCGTCAAAAATCTTTGTCACCGTGTTAAAGCCTGCCATGGACTTGTAAAATTGTCGCTTGATTCCTAGGAATTTGACATTTTCTCCTTGGAATTTTTCCAATTCCTCTTCTTCGTTGCCAAAGGACTTCACCACCCGGATTCCTAAAAGAGAATCTTCAATGGTGGAGTTTAGGTCCCCTACATGGACCCTTTGGTCCTTTTGGGCCTGGCGCATCTTGTGGTTGTAGCTAGAGGCCCCTATAATCATCAAGGGGATCAAACTATAGAGGATCAGGGTCAAGGGTAGGTTGATCTTGGCCAAAATAATGAAAGAAATCAAGATTTTTAAGCCACCAATGAAGTACTCTTCCGGACAGTGATGGGCAAATTCTGTAATGTCGAAAAGATCATTGGTCAGCCGACTCATGATCTGTCCTACCTTGGTTTCATTGTAGTAGCGATAGCTTAAGCCTTGGAGGTGGGCATAGACATCGTGGCGCATGTCGGTTTCAATCTTGGCCCCCATAATATGGCCTATGCTGGTCATATAAAATCCAGCGATAACTTCCACGGTCTTGACCACCAGGTAAAGCAGGGCTAGTTTAACAATGATTCCTACACTTAGGCTCTCCAGGTTCGTCATCCCCGTATTGGTGATAAAACGTAAAATCAGGGGCAGGACCATCTCTGAAAGAGTGGTTAGACCTGCACAAAATAAATCCAGGTAAAGAATGGCCTGGTAGCGCTTAAAATAAGGAAGAACTTTTTTTATTAATTTAAAACTTTTCATATAACCTCCTTTTCATACTCTATTTATTATAGCCAATGGGACCTATATAGACAAGTTAGGTCCACTTTCTTAAGACCAGGAAGTAGACTAAAGTTTTAGATTTTTCTTTTCAATTTCTGTTAAAATTATTTTTTTTGCTCTATAATAGAAGTATTCTAAGGACTGGACAAGGAGGGACCAGGATGAAATCTTTTCGCGGAGAAATTTGTGTTATTTTATCAACTTTGGGCTTTGGATCCATGGGTGTTTTGGCTAAGGGGATCTATGAATCAGGCTATGGCGTCCTAGCTACCCTGACTCTTCGTTTCTACTTTGCCAGCTTGGTTCTCTTGGCCTACCTGGTCTTGTCCAAGGAATCCTTCCGGCTGACCAAAAAACAAGGCCTCCTCCTAGCTGCCATTGGGGGATTTTTTTATTCGGCCTTTTCTATTTGCTACTTTGCCGGCCTCCGCTTTACCGACGCCTCCATTGTAGCCTTTGTCTTTGCCCTCTACCCCGTCATCGTCACCCTCTTGAATTTTTTCTTCTTCCATGAATCCATGTCCAAAAAAAAGGTCCTCTGCCTGGTCCTAAGTGTCCTGGCCCTCTACTTCCTAACCCGGAGCCCTGGGGCCAATGTCAATTTCATCGGCGTGGTCATCTCCCTAGTTGGAGGAAGCCTCTATGCCATCTACACCATGCTTCTGGACCACAAGGACCTCCAATCCCTATCCCCTGTAGTGACCACCTTCTATATCATCCTATCCACCGGCCTGGTCCTAAGCCTTCTATGCCTGGTCCGGGGAGAAAGGCTTCTACCCATTAGCCCCTCCCAAGGGCTGTCCCTTCTTCTTTTGGGAATTGTCTCTACAGCCATGGCCATCTTGACCTACAATACTGGAGTCCGGATTCTGGGCTCTACCAAGGCCAGCCTAATTGCCAATTTTGAAGCCCTAGTTTCCACTATTTTAGCCATGGTCTTTTTAGGAGAATACCTGACCTGGATCCAATGGATTGGAGCCCTTTTAATGATTTCTGTCATCTTCTTAATTGGCAGCTTGGACGGAAAAGAAGCTAGCCAAAAAAGCTCTTAAAGTAAAATTTTAAGCAGAAAAAACCGGGATCTCTCCCGGTTTTTTTAGTCCTTATTCATCATTGTCTTGGGTTAAGAGAATCATGCCGATGTAGTAGTCTTGCTGGCTGGCATCAGTAGATAGCTCTGAAATCACCAGGCGATATCTTTGACCCAGAGACTTTCCTTCAAAGGAAAATTCATTGGGGCTGGTTACAGACCCAGTACTTTGTAGGGCCTCAGCCTTTTTAAAGATTTCATTGACAGGTATCCGGATAAATTCCTGGCTCATGGTCCTATCTTTTTTATAGATAAGCAAGTCGCCATTGTCGCCCTTTACAGTAAAGTACCGGTAGTCTCCATCATTGGATGTATCAGAATTGCTGTAGTGGAGGACATAGTACTTATTAAAGCCTTGGATATCCAGGGCTTCTTGTTGGTCAAAGGCAAAGTAGGATAATCCTGGCTTGGTGGCTTCATTCCATGTTTCTTTTTCAGAGACTTGGCCAAAGCCAAAGACCTCTTCAAAACGACTCATGTTAAAGTCCTTGGGAAAGTACCTAAGGTCCTTTATGCCGTAATTATTTACAAGATAGCTACTAATGGAACTAATTTGGGCCTTGTCCTCTTCCTTGATGTTGGACTTGGCAACAATCTTCCCATTTTTCAGCATGTCATTTTTCAAAAGATAGCCTTCCAGCCTTTTTTCCTGGCTCCGACGACTGACAGCCACCATGCCCTGGGGCCCAATGGTTCCCAAAAGCAAAAGAATAACCAAGATCATTGGAAGAACCCGATTGTCCCGTCCCTTCCGCCAGATAAAGTAAACCAGGCAGATAAGGACATAGCCTCCAAAGACCAAACCCAGGTACCTGGATTCTGTAAAGCCCACATCTTGGATTCTCAAGACCAGGGCATAAAAATAAACCAAAATACTGGGGATGACCATGGCTGGATAAAAGCGCAGCATGGCTCGGCTAATAGTGTCTTCCTGGTAGTCGGAGTGGAAAAACAAACATCCCACAGAGACAATCCCATACCAGATAAAGAGATTGCGAATCAAGTTAGAGGGAATCTCCTGGTTGATAAACATCTTAATAAAATATAAGTAGAGAATGACCGTATAGACAATTAAGAGAGGGGTCAAAAGCTTTTGAATCAAAACCTTGAAAGGAGTCCCTTGAGTACTGGGTTCATTGGATAGGTTTTTGGGAAAACCAGCCAAAAAGACCCCAGCTTGGAAAGGCCCAAAAATAAGAATCAAAAGGTCTACATAAATGGCATCATAGAGACCAATGCCCAAAAGATGAACAATGGCAAATAAAACTGCCGACAAGCCCCCATAAAGGACCATGGAATAGACCAGGGCAATGACTTCACTTTTAAAGATCCGCCCCACATATTGTTCAAACTTTTCCGAACTATGTAGGCGACCCAGGAAGGTACAGGCCACAATAGTGGCAACTAAGACCCCAAAATAGATATACCAGATGGAATTATCTAAAGAATTGACTATAGCCGGTTTAATGGTCACATACATACTGATTAAAATCGCTAGGTCTAAAATATAAAGAACAATCCTAAAGCTGTCGTGACTTTTGATCCAGCTGGCCTCATAACTGTCCCTAATAAGGTCAGTTGCTAAAAAAAGGAAGACCCCCAAGACCATAACCATGGCAAAGGCTGAGGAAAAACTTGATGTAATGGTTACCGGGCCCTTGTCCATATGGTTTATATAAATGGTGCTTATGGCAAATAAAATGGCACAGACCATGGAAAGGGGAAAGCGCTGAAAGCTCACCCGGGTGTTTTTTAGTTGGTTGGTAACTGATTGTAATAATTTCATGGTTACCTCCTTTTCTTTTTCCATTATACCTTGTTTTCTAGCCCTTGCCTAGTTTTTGAGCCCAACTGTAAATACTTTGTCACTTTTAAGACTAATAGTCCACCCGCATCAAATACAAACCCTCTGCCGGAGCCGTGGGGCCTAAATAGGCCTTGTCCTGGCTTTCCAGGGCCTTTTTTAGGGTGTCGGTGTCCTTGAGCCCCCGGCCAATTTCTATGCTGGTGCCCATAATTCGACGAATCATATTTTTTAAAAAACTCTTCCCGTAAAAGTGGATGACAATTAAGTCCTTCTTTCTTTTGACATCCACCCAATAGAGCTTACGGTAGGTATCCTTGACCACTGCATGCCGGCCCATAAAAACCCCATAATCCCTAAGACCTGGTAGGTCTTTTAGGGCCTTCTCCATCTTCTTTTCATCCAGAGGAAAATGGACAAAACAAGCCCTGTTTTCATAGAGGGGGTTTCGGTAGCGACCGTTGTAGATGACATAGCGGTAGAGCTTGGCCTTAGCAGAAAACCGGGCATGGAAGTCATCGTCCACCACTTGGACTCCCAGGACAGAAATATCCGGAGGAAGGTTAAAATTCACCACTCGGGGCAGGTTGCCCAAATCGATACTGGTGTCTACCTTGAAGTTGACGACCTGGCCCTGGCTATGGACCCCCTTGTCGGTCCGACCAGCAGACTTCAGGTCGATTTCCTGTAAAAAGGTGGCCTCCAAGGCCTCTTTGACCTTGCCCTCTACGGTCTTTAATCCCGGTTGGTCCTGGTAGCCGTGGTAGTTGGTCCCATCATAGGCCAGGGTTAGTTTAAGATTTCTTTCCATTAGACTAGGTAACGGTAGGCCGACACTAGGACGAAAAAGGCAACATTGACCCCGGTAATGACAAAGTCGCTGGATTGAAATTCCAATTCATTGAGCTTGGTCCGGTGGTCGCCACCTCGATAGCACCTGGATTCCATGGCATTGGCCAATTCTTCCGCCCGACGTAGGGCATTGACAAACAAGGGTACCAAAAGAGGAACCAGGTTTTTGGCCCGACTCAGGACATTGCCGGATTCAAAATCAGCCCCCCGAGCCATTTGGGCCTTCATGATCTTGTCGGTTTCATCGATTAGGGTAGGAATAAAACGCAGGGCAATGGTCATCATCATGGCCAGTTCATGGGCTGGTAGTCCTACTGCTTTTAGGGGACTCAAGAGTTTTTCAAGTCCATCTGTGAGTTCAATGGGTGATGTAGTCAGGGTTAAAAGGCTGGTTCCCACAACTAGAAGGACCAGGCGAATAGCCATAAATACAGCCTGTTGGACCCCTTCCTGAGAAATCTTTAAAAATCCATAGGACCAAAGACTTTCCCCCGGTGTAAAAAAGAGGTTGATGACAAAGGTAATAATCAAGATAAAGCGCAGGGGCTTTAATCCTCTTAAAACCATACCCAGAGGGATCTCAGAAGTCCGAATGACAAAAAGCAAATAGAGGGCCAAAAGACCAAAGGGCAGGTAGGCATTGACGAAAAATACGGCCACAATATAGAGGAAGACCAGGATAATCTTCATCCTGGGGTCCAGCCTGTGGACTGGTGTATCCGCTGGATAGTATTGGCCAATGGTAATATCTTTAAGCATGGCCCACCTCCTTTAGGTAGTTTTTAATTTCCCTATAGGCTTCATCCAGGGTAATGGCATCTGTTGCTACATCAGCCCCCCTGGACTTGAGTTCTTCCATGACCTTGGTTACTTGGGGTGTGGTTAGGCTGAGTTCTTCCAGCTTTTTCCCTTGGACAAAGAGCTCTCGAGGAGTCCCGTCCATGGCCACTTGGCCGTGGTTCATGACAATCATCCTCTGAGCCAGCTTGGCCACTTCTTCCATGCTATGGCTAACCATAAAAATGGTCATGTCTCCTTGTTGGTAGAGATGGTTAATTTCTGATAAAATTTCATCCCGACCATGGGGGTCCAGACCAGCAGTTGGCTCATCTAAAATCAAAACATGGGGCTTCATGGCCAGGATGCCTGCAATGGCCACCCGGCGTTTTTGCCCTCCTGATAGTTCGAAGGGAGACCGGTCTTTTAAGTCTTGACTTAATTGGACCCGGTCCAGGGCCTCTTCTACCCTTTCCTTGACCTCTTCTGAAGACAAGCCTAGGTTCTTGGGACCAAAGGCAATGTCCTTGGCCACGGTTTCTTCAAAAAGTTGATATTCTGGATATTGAAAAACCATCCCAACTCTTTTTCGAATCTCTTTAAGGTTTTTAGTTTTTTTCAGGGAAACCCCATCCACCAGGACATCCCCTTGCGTTGGGATGATTAAGCCATTTAAACATTGGACCAGGGTGGATTTTCCCGACCCTGTATGGCCTACAATTCCCACAAAATCTCCCTTGTCAATAGACAGGTTAATGTCCTTTAGGGCCTCCTTGGCAAAGGGGGTATTGGGGCTGTAGGTGTGGGATAGGTTTTTTACTTCTAAGATAGACATAATTGGTCAACCAGCTCCTTTACCGTTAATACCTTGTCGTCAATGGCAAAGCCATCCTGCTTTAACCTGTGGGCCAGTTCCGTCACTTGAGGAACGTCCAGGCCTATGCGCTGCATTTCTTCAACCTCAGAAAAAACCTCTTTGGGGTGGCCGTCTAGGACAAGCCTTCCCTTTTCCATGACAATGAGGCGGTCAGCCAGGGCCGCCTCTTCCATAAAGTGGGTAATCAAAAGGATGGTCTTTTTTTGGGCATGGAGTTTTTGAATGGTATCAATAACTTCCTTCCGCCCCTTGGGGTCCAACATGGCCGTAGGCTCATCAAAAATTACGATATCCGGTTCCATGGCCAGGATACCTGCAATGGCCACCCTTTGCTTTTGTCCTCCAGACAAGAGGTGGGGGGCATGGCGCTTATAGTCCAGCATGTCCACTGTTTCCAGGGCCCGGTCCACCCTCTGTCTAAGTTCTTCCTTGGGGACACCTAGGTTTTCCGCCCCAAAGGCCACATCCTCTTCTACAATAGTGGCGACAATTTGATTGTCGGGATTTTGGAAAACCAGGCCCGCCTTGGACCGGATCTTCCATAAATCGTCCTCCGTGGATGTGGTCATACCTTCGATGATTACTTGTCCGGATTCCGGTAAAAGTAACCCATTCAATAATTTTGCTAAAGTGGACTTTCCGCTCCCGTTATGGCCAAGTATAGCAACGAACTCTCCCTTTTTAACCTCGAAAGTTAAATGGTCGATGGTCTTTTTACTTGGCTCATCGCCGATTCGAGGATAGGAAAATACCACATCTTTTAATTCAATCATTTCATCTCTCCTAAATTTATCTACTCCTAAGTGTACCACATTCTCCTTTTATAATAAATAAATAGGAAAAATTAAGGATAAACTTAAGAAAATAATAGAAAAAAGCGGTAGACTACCGCTTTTCTTAGGCTCTTGCCACATTTAATCTTTCCAAAAGTTTATAGAGAAGCCCTCCAAAAAAGGTGCTAATAAGAGCTGTTGGAAGGACTACAGCCAAGGCCAAGGCTCCCAGACTTGCCCCAGCAGGAAGGCCGACTAAAAAGAAGGCTGACAATAAGAAGACCAGGCCAGAAATCACAGTATTGACTCCTGTTAGGATTCCAATAGTTAAAGAGCTGGGTTTTTTCATCCCTTGAACCATTAGATAAAAGGTCATTCCCGATACCAACTTGTCCAGGATGGAGGGAATTTGTCCTCCGGGGAAGGTTGTTGTAATGGCTGCCAGGGCTCCGGCACACAGGGAGATGGCCATCACGGACCCGGGTTTTTTATTGAGACAAATGGCTATAAACATGGTCACCAATAAAAAGTCCGGCTTCATGCCAAAGACAAATCCCGGCAAGAAGTGCAACATAGTTCCAAGGGCTAATAATACTGCTGCTAAACTTAAATTTTTTGTTTTCATTTTTTTCTCCTTTTCATTTCATGTGAAAAAGGTGTTTAAATTAAAAAAACCATCTGCCTCCCAAACCTAGGAGCAAATGGTATATTCGCGGTGCCATCCTACTTATCTATATTCCTATAGAAACTCAATCGGATACATTCATATCCTATCTCGATAACGGGAGAACCGTCTCAGCTACTTTTTATTCGCCTCGCACTCATAGACCCATTCACTATCGACCGTTTATCAAGTTTCACCAACCCTTGACTCTCTACAAAACTAAACCAATAGCTACTATTTTCTAATCAACACTTTTTTCAGCAGTTTTATTTAATTGCTCTTAATATATCTTCTTTTCCTTCTTTTGTCAATAGCTTTTTATCAAGTTTTTCTTCCCTTTAAGAAAAAGTAATACTTGCGGATAAAATACTTCAGGAAAAAGGGAATCCCTGTAGCCAAGATTTTTCCCAACCAAAAGGCGGCTTTCTTCCCTAGGCTTGGCCTGAAATAAGCAAGACTCCAAGTAAGGATCCAGGTATTTAGGGCCATGCCCAAAATGGACGTCCCCAGGTAGAGAAAAAAGCCCCTTTTATCATAAGTGGAATCAAAGACATACTTGGAAAAGAAGTAAGTAAAGATAAAGTCTGCCGTCATCCCCAAGACATTGCTCCAAAATATGGCCACTCCCCCATAGATATAGAGAAGGTAGACCAGGCCAATTTCAAAAGCCAGGGATAAAAAAGACGTGATAAAGTACTTGATAAAAACCTTGTGGCTTAAAAAAAGCCTGTGGAGGCCGGGATAGCTTTCCAAGTATTTTTCAAGTTTATCCAAATACTTAAGCATAGTCCCTCCTCCCAGGCTTTATTGACCATCTTCTATTGCTTTCCCACCAGGGCGTCGCAGATTTTTTTTGCTGCTTGTCCATCCCCATAGGGGTTGACGGCCTTGGCCATGGCTTCATAGGCCTCCGGCTGGGTCAAGAGTTCTTGACAGGCTTGGTAGAGGCTTTCTTCTTCCGTTCCCACCAGGCGGGCTGTTCCAGCTTCTACACCTTCTGGTCTTTCAGTTTCTCTACGGACCACCAAGACAGGTTTTCCCAGAGCTGGAGCCTCTTCTTGGATTCCTCCCGAGTCTGTTACCACAAAGTGGATCCGGCTCATAAGGTTGGTAAAGGGTAGGTAGTCCAAGGGCTCTGTACAGTGGATCCGGTCATGGCCCTTGAAATAGGGGTCTGAAAGTTCCCGGACCTTGGGGTTTTTATGTCTTGGAAAGACCACTTCCACCTGGGGATTTTCATCCACAATCCGGCGAATGGCTGAAAAGATATTCTTCATGGGCTGGCCGATGTTTTCCCTCCGGTGGGTGGTTAAGAGGATGACCTTCTTATTTTCATAGTCCAGACCATTTAAAAGACTTTCTTCAAACTGGTAGTCCTTTTGGACTGTGTACTTTAAGGCATCAATAACGGTATTGCCCGTCAGGTAGATCCCTTTTGGGTCTACCCCTTCCCTTAAGAGGTTGTCTCGGTTCTTTTCCGTAGGGGTAAAGTGCCAGTGGCTCAAGACACTAACCAGGCGGCGGTTGGCTTCTTCCGGATAGGGAGAATAGAGGTTATTGGACCTTAGACCTGCTTCCACATGTCCCACCTTGACCTCTTGGTAAAAGGCCGCCAAGGCTCCGGAAAAGACCGTAGTGGTATCCCCTTGGATTAAAAGACAATCGGGTCTTTCCTTTTTAATAATCCCCTCCAGGCCCTCCAGGGCCCCAGTAGTGATATAGGTCAGACTTTGTCCGGCCTTGAAGATGTTTAAATCATAATCCGGTTGAATTTGAAAAATTTCCAAAACCTGGTCCAGCATTTCCCGGTGCTGGCCCGTTACGGCAATGACCGGGTCAAAGTCTGATCGTTTTTGCATTTCCTTGACAATAGGAGCCATTTTAATGGCTTCCGGTCTGGTTCCAAAGACAACTAAGACTTTCATTCTAGCCTCCTCTATTCCTGGGTTCCCTTGTTACTGAACATGCCAAAAAGGCTGGCCAGCAAGAAAACCAAAACAACAATAATTACACAAACCGTCAGGGCATCCTTGGCCGGTAGCTGGCTGACGATATTGGCCAAAACCCCAAATAAGATGCTGATTAAGTATAAGACAGCCACTGTTTCTCTTTGAGACAGGCCTTTGTTTAAGAGCCTATGGTGGAGGTGGCCCTTGTCAGCACTCATAATTCCCCTGCCTGAAATGGCCCTACGCAACATGGCAAAGGTGGTGTCAAAAATCGGCACCCCTAGGATAATCACAGGAAGGAAGATGGCAATGGCTGCCACAGACTTCATAACCCCCTCAATGGAAATATAACTTAGGACAAAGCCCAGTAAGAGGGCCCCCGTATCCCCCATAAAAATCGAGGCTGGGTTGAAGTTGAAAAATAAAAATCCCAAGCAAGCTCCAGCCAAAACCGCTGCCACAATGACCACCTGGGTTTGTTGGTAGCGTTGGGCGATAAATAAAAGGGAGATGGCACTAATCATGGTGACTCCCGAAGCCAGGCCGTCTAAGCCGTCTATGAGGTTGATACTGTTGGTAATTCCCGCCACCCAAAAGATGGTCAGGGGAATACCTAAATAGCCCAGGTAAACCAACTCATGACCCGGGGTGGGGTTGGTAAAAAACTCAATGGAGGACCCGCCCCAAACCAGGCAAAGGGCTGCCAGAGCTTGAAAAATCAACTTGCCCCGAGGGGTCAATCCCTTGGTGTCGTCAATAAAGCCCGATAGGACGATGACGCTGGCCCCTACTAAAAGGCCAATGGATTCCCGGTTCAGGGGACAGTAGACCAGAATTCCCAGTAAAAAAGCCAGGTAGATGGCAATTCCCCCAATCCGGGGGATGGGCTTTTTGTGGACCCGTCTGGCATCCTTGGGCACATCCATCCAATCCATTTTCAAGCAGAGCCTCCGAACAAAGGGTGTCAAGATAAAGCTCACCAACCCTGCTAGAAAAAAGCTCTTAATTGTTAGCATATCTACCATCTCTTACTTGGTACCAAACAAGCGGTCCCCAGCATCTCCTAGGCCTGGTAAGATATAGCCATGGTCATTTAATTGCCGGTCCAAGTGGCCCAGGTAGAGGTCAATATCTGGATGGGCTTTTTGGAAGGCCTCTACCCCTTCTGGGGCACCAATCAAACATACGGCTTGGATGTGGTCGGCTCCCCTTTCCTTTAGGAGGGTGGCTGCATCCGTCAAGCTGCCTCCTGTAGCCAACATGGGGTCTAGGAGGATGACTTGTCGATTTTTCAATTCTCCCGGCATCTTACAATAGTATTCCACAGGTTTTAAGCTTTCAGGATCCCGGTAAAGACCAATGTGACCCACCCGGGCTCCAGGCATCAATTGGGAAAATCCGTCTACCATGCCCAAACCTGCCCTTAAAATGGGGACTAAAACTACCTTTTTCCCAGAAATTTCTACTCCAGTGGTTTTTTCCATGGGGGTTTCTACTTCAATTTCCCTAGTTTGCAGGGTCCGGGTGACCTCATACCCCATCAAGGTAGCAACTTCTGTAGCCAATTGACGGAACTGCATACTGGTTGTATCGGTCTTTCGCATCAAGGTGATCTTGTGTTGAATTAATGGATGGTCTGTAATAATGAGTTTACTCATGGCTTTCTCCCCTATCTTTTTCTTCTATTTCTAATTGGCCAACCCGTCTTTGGTGGCGGCCTCCTTCAAATTCTGTTTCCAAAAAAACCTTCAGACATTTTTTTGCCATATCTAAGCCAATAAACCGGCCCCCCATGGCAATGACATTGCAGTTGTTGTGTCGGCGGCTCATTTCCGCTGAATAGGGATCATGGGCCCGGACACAACGGGCTCCCTTGACCTTGTTGGCTGCAATGGAAATCCCAATACCGCTGCCACAGACACAAAGGCCAAAGTCTGCTTCCTTCTTGGCTACCTTTTCAGCTACTGCTTGTCCGTATTGAGGATAATCCACACTTTCATGTCCATGGGTCCCCAGGTCCAAAACCTGGTATCCCTCTTCTTTTAAATAGGCCACCAGTTGGTCTTTTAAGTCCACGCCACCGTGGTCTGCTCCACAAGCTATTTGCATTTTATCCCTCCAAAGTCTCCATCATTAAATGGATGTTTTTCTTTAATAGATCATAAGTAATTTGGTAGATAATTTCATCCCCACCATAGGGGTCAGGGATTTCGCTACCTCCATGGTCCCAAAAAGTAAAGACCTTGTCCCTGCAAAGGTCCCTTAACTGACCTTGGATGTCCCGGGTCATGGGCACAATCCAGTCTGCCCAGGCCAGGTCTTCTTCCTGCAAGGTCTGACTTAAATGGGTCTGGCCGTCAATTCCTTCTCGGCCCAAGACCTCCAAGGATTTTTGACTCATCGTTCCCCCGGACCCATAGAGGCCCCGAGAGCGAAAATTGGCCTTGGCAAAGGCCGCCTGGCTATAGTATTGGGCCATGGGGCTCCGACAAGTATTTCCTGCACAAATATATAGGATATTCAAAGACCTAAAACCACCTTTCCCCCACAGGCCTTTAAGAGACGGTTCATGATTCCCTGGCCCATTCCCTGGAAGGAAAAACCTTCCACAAAGATTAGGTCCACGTCCTCCTCGTCACATTCTCTCAAGGAGTTAAAAATATTGTGGGCAATTTCTTCCATATGTTCTCTAGACCCCATATTAATTAAGAGGTAGGGTTTCTCGGTATAGAGGTCCATGGTTTCCTCCGTGGCCAAAACAGCAATCTTCTTGTTGGGATTTTCCTTAATCCGCTTGTTGACTTCCTTGGCTACATTGGTCAAATTCCCGGCAAAGAGCAGGCAGTCTGCCTTGGGAGCATAGTGTTTGTACTTTTGCCCCGGACTCTTGGGATGGAGGACTTCCTTGGGCTTGCCCCCTAGAAGGGCTGGATCCACATCTACATCCCCCAAGAGCTCCTTTAAATCCTCCAGGGTCACACCACCGGGCCGCAAGAGCATGGGTGGGTCCACCGTCATATCCAAAACCGTGGACTCAATCCCCACCTGGGTTGACCCTCCATCGACAATAAGCTCAATCTTCCCGGCCATATCTTCCAGGACATGGGCCGCCTTGGTAGGAGAGGGCCTGCCAGATGTATTGGCCGAAGGAGCCGCAATGGGCACTCCTGAAGCTTCAATCAAGGCTCGGGCAAAGGGATCTGAGGGCATCCGGATGGCCACAGTATCCAAACCTGCACAGACCTTGTCTGGAATCAGGTCCTTCTTATAAAAGATCATAGTCAAGGGTCCCGGCCAAAACATATCCATACAATCTTTGGCTTCTTTGGGAATCTCCCGGACCAAGTCCTCCAGCATTTTCTGGTTGGATATATGTAAAATCATAGGGTTGTCGCTGGGCCGCCCCTTGGCTTCATAAATTTTAGCCACAGCCTTGGGGTCCAAACCGTTGGCCCCTAGGCCATAAACTGTTTCTGTTGGAAAGGCCACTAGGCCTCCATTTTTTATAATCATAGCCCCTTTCTCAATGACCTCTGGGTCTGTGGGGCTTTTTAATTGCAGTACTTCTGTCTCCATGGTATTCAACTCCCTCCATGTTTACACTCTTTTTATTATACCAAGAAACCGTCGGAACAACAAGAAATATGACCTTCTTGTAAAAGGCCAAATAAGCTCTTTGTCTCAGACTTATTGAAAAGCCCCAGTAAATATGTTAGTATTTTTTTGTTATGGGAAGGCCCTAAAAGGCCCTTCCCCGTTCTTAAATTTCTATCCAGGAAGGTGAATTATGCAATCAAATCTCTTGTACAATGTCGACCAAAGGCCCCCCTTGGGTAAGTCCATCCTCTTGAGCTTCCAACACGTCTTTGCCATGTTTGGAGCCACAATCCTCGTTCCCCTAGTGGTGGGCCTACCAGTTTCCGTAGCTCTTTTTTGCAGCGGCCTGGGAACCCTCATCTACCAAGTCCTAACCCGGTTCAAGGTTCCGGTCTACCTGGGTTCTTCCTTCGCCTACATTGCCGCCATGCAATATGCTATGAAGGCCATGGGAGGGTCTGTTGATGCCTCTCAAACAGGTATCATCCTCATCGGTTGTATCTACCTCTTGGTAGCCTTTATCCTCCACTTCACTGGTACAGGTTGGCTGGACAAGCTCCTGCCCCCTATTGTCATTGGTCCCATGATCATCGTCATTGGTCTAGGCCTTTCTCCTACAGCTGTCAAGCAAGCTGGCTTTATCTCCGGTGGAGACCCTATCCACATGCTGGTGGCTGTAGTTACCTTTTTGGTTACAGGCTTTGTTTCCACCAAGGCCAAGGGGGTCTTTAAAATCATCCCCTTCCTTATAGGAATATGCTTTGGCTATCTTTTCTCCATGGTCTTAGACCTGGTGGACTATTCCGGCATCATAGAAACCTTCCAAAAGGGAATCTTCCACCTACCGGACTTCTACCTCCCCTTTGAAACCCGTCACTTTAACCGCTACAACTTTTACTTTGGCCCTGAGGCCCTGGCCATTCTTCCTGTAGCCTTTGTGACCCTGTCTGAACACATTGGCGACCACACGGTCCTAAGTAAGATTTGTGGTCGAAACTTTTTAAAAGACCCCGGCCTGTCCAAGACCATTGCCGGTGATGGGTTGGCAACAGCTGTCTCGGCCTTTTTGGGAGGTCCAGCCAACACCACCTATGGAGAAAACACCGGAGTTGTTTCCCTAACTGGAGTGGCTTCCACCAGCGTTATTTCAGGAGCTGCCATTATTGCCATCATCCTGAGTTTCTTTGCCCCAGTCCAAGCCGTCATCATGTCCATCCCTGAACCCGTCTTAGGGGGAATGAGCCTCCTCCTCTACGGAGCCATTGCCTCCAACGGACTCAGAGTCCTCATTGACAACCAGGTAGACTTTTCTTCCCAAAGAAACCTCATCATCGCCTCAGCCATGATGGTCTTGGGTCTTGGGGGTGCCGTCTACCCCATCAGTAAGCTGGCCAACCTTTCCGGTACAGCCCTGTCTGCCGTCGTAGGTATCTTGTTAAACTTGATCCTGCCCAAGGATGCCAAGGCAAAATAAAATCCTTTAACTCTCCTGGAGATAAGCCAGGAGAGTTTTTCTTTTCCCCTGCCTATGCTATACTAGAGATAAGAAAAACACTTTAATACCATAAAGGAGGATTTATGCGGATCACTTTTGCCCAAGGCTTAAAAAAATTTAAAGGACCTCCGGGTCAAACCCGGATTATTGACGTCCGAGAAAAAGATGAATTTCAAGAAGGCCACCTGCCCCAAGCGGAGCTTTACCCCCTGACATCCTTTGTCCAAAGTGTCCAGGATGGAGCCTTTGAAAAGGACCAGGTCCTCTTGGTCTACTGCCGGTCCGGAGCCCGGTCCGGCCAAGCCTGTGACTACTTACGGTCCCAAGGCTACCAGCAAGCCTATAATATAGGGGGCGTCCTGGACTATAAAGACGAGTTCGGTCCCCTGGAAAAATAAAAGGAGCTAGTTATGAAAAAATTTTCTTTCGTTTTTTGTCTAATTCTCTTCCTTGTAGCCTGCCGGCCCTCCACCAGCCAAGCCGAGGCTTACACACTTGATTTTCAAAAGGCCCCCTACTCTTTTGAAAATCTAAGTATTTACACCTATGATGACCAGGTAGAAAAAACCCTACTTCACAAGGCAAGTCCCCAGGAAAAAAAGCAAATCACCTACCTCTTGTCCTTCCTAAAAGAAGTCGGTCCTGAAGAAGCCTTAGCCTCTACGCCAGATGAAGAAACTTTATTGCTGGAATTTACAGGAAAAGATGGCCCAGCTCAACTTTTTCTCTATGATGACAAACCCCTCTTGGAAGACAATCTTTATCACTACACCTTCTACAAGGATAAAGAGACCCGGGTTTTCACCTCTGACAAAGACCTCATCGCCTTCATCCGAAGAGTCATCGGAAAGGAAATCCGCTCTTCCTATTCCGACTGCCAAGGTCATTGGGCCAACAAGTACATTGCCCAAGTAGAAAAGAAAGCCTTGATGCCAGAGAAAGATTCCAGTCAGTTTTTCCCAAACCGTCCCCTAAGTCGGGTAGACCTGGTCCAAAGTCTTTATAACCACGCCAAAATTTCTGGTCTGGACTTGGAAATAAATAGCCCTAAAAAATTTACCGATGTCTCCTCGGAAGATTCCTATAAAGAAGCTTTAGACTGGGCTGTTTGCCATAATCTTGTTGCCGGCTACCCCGATGGAGCCTTCCATGGTCAAGACCCCATCAGCCGGGAAGAATTGGCCCAAATCCTCTACCAGTATACAGACCTCTTAGGCAACCTCCACCAAGATAAAAAAGCCAAAGCCTACCAGGATGAAAATGACATTAGTCCTTGGGCCCGTAAAGCCGTCCATGTCATGCGTTTGGAAGGCTACATGGTGGGAGACCTAAACAACTTCTTCCACCCCCAAGCCCCTATTAGCCGGGGAGAATGGGCAAAAATTTTAGCTGACTTATAAGACAAAAAGCTTGCCGAAAGGGTTCTTCCCTTCAGCAAGCTTTTTTTATGCTTTACTCAATAACTTATGAATAAAAGTTTACTTTAATTTTATGCTTATACTATTGTCCTCAGGATTCCATTCAATATCTTGGTCTGTGCCATCTTTTGTATTCCCATTACTTATATTAAAGACTTTAGATATATTCGTTAGAGATACAAAAATTCTGTTCTTCTTAATTGTTGGATTTGCATCCATAGGAACTGTTTCTCCGTTGGATAAAGCAATCTTGTTATCATAGATATAAATAGACGCTGTTCTTCCGTCTTTAGAAAAATGTGCTGTTTGTTTTTCTTGATCCCATTTAACTTCCATCCCTAAAGATTCAGCAATAAATCTTAATGGCAACATGGTCCGATTATTTTCAACAAATGGGCTTACATCCATAAAAATAGTCTCTTCCTTGCCATTTTTAATGACTGTAAAAGTATTTTTACCTATAATAAATCGAACATCTCGACTATATTTGCTTGTCTTATCATTTTCTTTTTTGGAGCTAGAACGATAAAAAGTGTTGTAGTTCTTCTTTCTATTTGTTGAAGAGCTGGGTCTACTTCCCTCAGGCTCTTTAGGTGTTTCTGGTTTTTTAGGAGTCTCTGGAGTTGCCGGTTTCTCAACACCTTCCCAAAATACCTTCGCTTCATTTTCTCCCCATGGAGCCCCTTTAATTGCATCCTTTTCCCTGGCAATGTGGATTTCTTTCAAGTCTGTTGACAATTCAAAGGCTCCTGGAGAAATTTTTTCAATGCTTGCTGGAATACAAACTTTTTTTAATTTCGCCATGTAGCCGAAGGCATGTCCATCTAGTTCCTTTACTCCATTTGGTAAGATAATTTCTTCTATTTTGGTAAATCCAAAGGCTGTGTCTCCCACATACTTTAAGTTTTTAGGCAAGGTAATCTTTTTTAATTTTGTTGCATTGGCAAAGGCCCGGGCCTTAATATGGGTCACCTTATCAGGGATTACAATTTCTTCTATATGGCTGGCATTCAATACTCGTTCTTCCAAAACTTCTATATTCTTGGGAAGTACTACCTTTTTCAGGTTTACAGCATCAGCAAAAGCAGATGCCCCAATTTTTGTTACTGTATCTGGAATGACAATGGACTCAAAGGCACACTCAGCAAAGGCATAGTCTCCAATTTCTTTTAAATTTTTTGGGATATTAATGTCCTTTAACCGACTGCAATCATCGAATACATGGTTTCCTATTTTTGTAATCGTATCTGGAAGTCTAACACTTTCTAAAAACTGATCATTATCAAAGGCACTGTCTGCCAGCTCTGTAATTCCATCTGGAAGAACAACATGCTTTAAATAAAACAATTCTTCAAAAGCACCTTCCCCAATTTTTACAATTTTTACCCCGTTGATTTCACTTGGGACTGTAACAGATTCAGCTTTCCCTGTATATTTTGTTAATGTTCCTGTTGCCTCATCTACTTGAAAATCTTGGCTTGTTACTTCACCTGTATTTTCTTTTTGTTTCCATTGTATTTTTACTGTATCCTGAGCTCCCCATGGGAAGCCTGGAATAGAATTTTCTTCTTTCTCAACCACAATTGATGTTAAATTTTTACAATCTGTAAATGCAGACTCATTTATTTCCCGAACTTGCCCAGGAATAGAAATTTTTTCTAAGGCCTTACAATTCTTAAATGCCCCTTTGTCTATTTTCTCTAACTTCTCAGGTAGTTTCAGCTCTTTGAGTCCACTACAATGTTCAAAGGCATTTACTGGTATTTCTCTCACATTGTCAGAAATGATTACTTTTGTCAACTTTGAATTTTCTGTAAATGCAGATTTTTCTATTTTACTTAAGCTGCTAGGCAAGCTTAGCTCCTTCAAACTAGTGTCTGCAAAAGCTCTGTCTCCTATAGTTTTTATACCCTCTGGAATGGTCACACTTTCCAAAAAAGAATTCCCATCGAAAGCCTGTGATCCTATGTGCTCAACTGCCACTCCATCAATTTCTTTTGGTATAACTACATTTTTATCCCTACCCAAGTATTTTGTAATTGTATGTAGCTCCTTATCAAAAGTAAAGTTTGCCTGCTTTGTGGTTTCTTCCTTACTTGAAGCTGTTTGGGCTGTATATACCCCTCCTTGTATGTCCGTTTTTGCCATAACATTATTTGTCAGTAAAAGAGAAGTTGTCAGTAATCCAATAGCTAAATATTTTTTCTTCACGCTTGTACTCCTTTCATTTTTGATACTAGGTATCATTTATCTCTTTTTATTATACGTTTTTTATTTTTTGTAATCTATAATAAAACTTTGATAAATTTATGCAAAATATTGCCATATCCAGCTATTGTACAGAAAAACCCCTCCATCCGTTTGTTCGGATTTTGGGGTTCACTGTATTCCATAATCTAACTTTTTATCCTATAAATTTTTCTCTGCTTGGGCCAACATCAATTGGATCCGATTGAATTGGTTGACAGATGAAGCCGAAGCATCGTAGTCCAAGGGGATGATATTGGCCTTGGGATATTCTTCTCTTAAGGCCTTGATAACCCCCTTGCCTGTAATATGGTTGGGCAGGCAGCCAAAGGGTTGAACACAGACGATGTTTTCCACGCCAGACTGGATTAATTCCACCATTTCCGCCGTCAAAAGCCAACCTTCTCCATATTGGTGGCCTAGGCTGACAAAACCCCTGGCATAGTCCATAAGCTGGTCGAGCTTTACGGGTTTTTGGAAACGGGTTCCTTCCAATTCTCGGCAAATGATATTGCGCATAAACTCAATATGGGAAATGGCCAATTCTGTAAAATAGGGTGCCCAGTGGTTTTTCCCCAACTTATCGGCCTTGAGCTTGGTATTTTTAAAGCTGTAGAGCATAAAGTCCATCAGGTCTGGCACTACAACTTCTGCCCCTTCTTTTTCCAACTTTTCTTGGAGGAAGTTGTTGGCCGCCGGGAGGTATTTGACTAAAATCTCTCCCACAATACCCACTCTGGGCTTTTTGACTTCTTGAACTTCTAGGGCTTGGAAGTCTTGGACCATGTCGTGGACATCCCTTTTAAAGGCCCAGTAATTTTGTTTCTTGACCAAGCGGTCTAGCCATTGGTCTACCAAGCGGTCCGTCGCCCCCTTTTCCACTTCATAGGGCCTGGTGGCATTGGACAGCCGCATTAAAAGGTCCCCGTAAAGAAGGGCATTCATGGCCTTGGGGGCCAATTTCAAGAGGTTGCTGGAATTTAAATGGAAGCCCTCGTGCTTTTCAATACCTTGGAAGCTCACAGCCAAAACAGGAACGTGGCCATAGCCAGCTTCCTTCAAGGCCTTACGGATAAAGCCCACATAGTTGGAAGCCCGGCAGGCTCCACCGGTTTGGCTCATTAAAAGAGTCAGGTGGTCGGTGTCGTACTTGCCACTTTTTACTGCCTCCATAAATTGCCCCACCACATACATAGAGGGATAGCAGGCATCGTTATTGACATACTTAAGCCCTTCTTGGACGGCCTGGCTGGTAACTGTATCCAGAACTTGGAAGTTGTAGCCTGTTTCTTTTAGGATGGGCTGTAAGAGCTTAAAATGCAAGGGGGCCATTTGAGGCACCAGAATGGTATGGGTCTTGGCGTCTTCCTTGGTAAATTCCACCACTTCATTGACATAGGGAGTGTCCGGGTCAAAGTGCTTGCCATCTTTTGTGGCCTCCATCAAGGACCGAAGACGGATTTTAATGGCTCCCAGATTGTTGACCTCGTCAATTTTTATCACGGTAAAAATCTTGTGGTGGGCCTTTAAAATCTCTTGGACCTGGTCAGTGGTTACAGCATCTAAGCCACAACCAAAGGAGTTTAATTGGACCATTTCCACCTGGTCATGACTCCCTGCAAACTTGGCTGCCCGATAGAGGCGACCATGGTAGGTCCATTGGTCCAAAACCCTAAGAGACCCTTCTAAAACCATGTCTTGGGCAATGGAGTCTTCACTTAAGACCACCATGCCTAGAGAATTAATCAATTCTGCAATCCCATGGTTGATTTCCGGATCCACATGGTAGGGCCGACCAGCCAGGATAATCCCCTTGACTTGGTTGGCTTCCATAAAGTCTAGAGCCCTTTGTCCTTCTTTCTTGACATCTTCATGGTAGCGGATTCTTTCTGCATAGGCCTTGTCCACAGCCCGGCTGATTTCATTTTTTGAAATGTCTGCAAAGACTTCAGCTAGGCGTTTTTTCAAGGGCTTTTCCGCATCCAGAGAAAGGAAAGGGTTGATAAAGGTCACCCTTTCCTCTTTCAAGGCATCCATATTGTTTTTAATGACTTCAGAATAGCCGGCAACGACAGGACAATTCAAGTGGTTGCTGGCATCTTGGTATTCTCTTTTTTCATAAAAGACACTGGGATAGAAGATGGTCTTTAGGCCCATTTCAATCAAATTTTCAATGTGGCCATGGACCAGCTTGGCCGGGTAACAGGCCGTTTCTGAAGGAATGGTTTCCAGACCCTTTTCATAGAGACTCCGGTTAGATTCCGGAGACAGGACCACCCGGTAGCCCAGCTCAGTTAAAAAGGTGAACCAGAAGGGATAGTTCTCATACATGTTGAGAACCCGGGGCAGTCCAATGGACCCCCGTTTCGCCTGACCTTCCTCCAAAGGCTTGTAGGAAAATAGGCGTTGGTACTTATATTCATAGAGGTTGGGCAGGTCCAAACCTTCCGTTTGAATCCCCGCTCCCCGTTCACATCGGTTACCAGAAATATAGCGGTCCCCGTTGTTGAAGATATTCACCGACAGGGCGCATTGGTTGCTACATTGCTTGCAGTGGGTTGTCCGAGACTTGTAGGAAAAATTTTCCAATTCTTCTTGGGATAGGATGGAGGATTTTTCCAGACCTCGGTCTTGGGCCATGAGGGCCATCCCCAGGGCCCCCATCAAGCCACTGAGGCCGGGTCTTGTTACTTGGACCCCGGCAATTCGTTCGAAGGCCCTTAAAACAGCATCGGAATAAAAGGTCCCCCCTTGGACTACAATATGCCTTCCCAGGTCCTTGGGGTCTCGAATTTTAATGACCTTTTGGATAGCATTGCGGATAACCGAATAAGACAGGCCTGCTGCAATGTCTCCAATTTCCGCCCCTTCCTTTTGGGCCTGCTTGACATTGGAGTTCATGAAAACCGTACACCGGCTTCCTAGGTCCACAGGTTCCTTGGCCAAAAGGGCTGCTTGGGCAAATTCCTCCGGACTCATATTCACCGTAGAGGCAAAGGCCTCCAGGAAAGACCCACAACCAGAGGAACAGGCTTCGTTTAAGAGGATGGAAGAAATTGTATCATCTTCAATCTTCATGGACTTCATATCCTGGCCACCAATGTCCAGGATAAAGTCTACATCCGGGTCATAGTACTTGGCCGCTTGATAGTGGGCAATGGTTTCAACTTCCCCGAAATCCAGGTGGAAGGCCGCCTTTAAAAAGTCCTCCCCATAACCTGTAACTCCTGCACAGGCAATGACCGCGTCCTCTTCCTTGTCCTGGTAGATTTTCAAAAGTTGCTCTCTTACAACATCAATGGGCCGTCCCTTGTTGGACCCGTAAAATTGAAAGAGAATTTCCCGGTCTTGGGACAGGGCCAAGACCTTGGAAGTGGTAGAGCCTGAGTCAATTCCCAGGTAGATCTTGCCATGGTAGCCCTTTAGAGATCCTTGGGCTAGGTCCTTGCTCTTGTGACGTTTCCGGAATTGGTCTAATTCTTCCTGGCTTTCAAAAAGAGCCTGGAGGATTTGCTTTTCCCTTTCCTGGCTGGCTTGGGGGTGGGCCAACTTGTAGAGGACTTGGTCCATGGTGGTGGTTGGAGATTCCTTGGAAGCCAGGGCTGCCCCTGTAGCTACAAAAAGTTCTCCCCTCTCAGGTACAATAATCTCATCTTCCTTCAAACCCAGGGTTTCAATAAAGCGCTCCCTTAATTGGTCCAAAAAGGTCAAGGGCCCCCCTAAAAAAGCAATCTTTCCCCGAATGGGCCGGCCACAGGCCAGGTTGGAAATAGTTTGGTTGACGACCGATTGGAAGACACTGGCCGCAATATCATCCTTGGAAGCCCCTTGGTTGATCAGAGCCTGGATGTCCGTTTTGGCAAAAACACCACACCTAGAAGCTATAGGATAAAGCTTGGTGTGGTTCTTGGCCCTTTGGTTGAGGCCTTGGGCATCGGTTTCCAAAAGAGATGCCATCTGGTCTATAAAAGCCCCGGTTCCCCCGGCGCAAATACTGTTCATTCTTTGCTCAATACTACCCTTAAGATAGGTGATTTTTGAGTCCTCGCCCCCTAGCTCAATAGCTACATCTGTTTGGGGAATAAAGGCATCAATAGCCATTTTTCCAGCCATAACCTCTTGGACAAAATCCACCCCTAGGTCCTTGTGGACAGACAAACCCCCACTGCCTGTTACTGCAATGGTAAAGGGCTGGTCCTTGACCTGGTCTTGGCAGTCCTTAAAAATTTCTCCAATGGTTTGGTGGATATCTGAAAAGTGCCTTTGATAGCGCTCATAAATTCGTTGGTTTTTTTCGTTGAGAACGACAACCTTCACTGTTGTTGACCCAACATCGAGTCCCATATGAAACACGTCGACCCTCTTTTCTATTACTCTTTAAAATATACTGGTTTTTTCTTGTAAACCCATCATAGCACAAGTGGAGTGAAAAGGTCTATATCTTTATACAAAATAAAGCTATTTAATATGAAGGAAAATGAAATTTTTTTGATCTTTTATCTATAAAAACCCCAATTCATGCCCCTTGATAAGAAAAAAAGAAGGGACCCTTCCCTTCTTTTTCTTTAATCTTTATCCACTTTTAAATCAACCATTCTCCCAGCAAGGACCCGGCCAAGGCCACAGCTGCTTGGGCTGTCTTATTTTCATGGTCTAAAATTGGGTTTACTTCCACAAATTCACAAGAAACCAGCTGGCCAGTTTGGGCCACACTTTCCAGGCAGAGGTGGCCTTCACGATAGGCCATACCCCCTGGAACCTTGGTTCCCGTTCCTGGTGCCACTTCAGGATCCAAAACATCCATGTCAAAGCTCACATGGATATGCTTGGTCTTATCCCCTAGATAGTCCAAGGCCTCCTTGATAACCCTTTGGACCCCCAGAGCGTCCACCTCATGCATGGTAAAGACCTTGACCCCAAAGTCTCGCATCATTTGCCGCTCTCCCAGGTCCAAGTCCCTGGACCCGATATAGACCAGGTTTTCCCTTTTCAACAAGTGGTCCTTTTGACCAATCTCTAGCAAGTGAGAACTCCCTTGGCCCATGAGAGTTGCCACCGGCATCCCATGAATATTCCCAGAAGGGGTAGTTTCTGTAGTATTAATATCCCCGTGGGCATCGAACCACAAGACCCCCAGGTCGGGATAGTGGTTTAAAACAGCCTTAATAGACCCCATGGCAATGGAATGGTCCCCACCTAAGATCAAGGGAAAGGCCCCTTCCTCCAAAACCTGGTCCACCTTCTTATATAAATTTTCATTGGCTTCCTTGACCATGGCCAAATGATTTAAATTGCCTTGGTCTCTTTTATGGCCATAGTCATTGTGGACCTCCACATCCCCATGGTCTGTTACATGGTAGCCAATTTTTTCCAGCCTTTCCTGTAAGCCGGCCAAACGAATGGCTTCTGGCCCCAGACGACCGCCCCTTAAACTGGCCCCCATATCCATGGGACAGCCAATTAGAGCCACTTGGTCATTGATTTTTGGGTTCATCCAAATCCTCTCCTTTTTTCACCTCTTTATTATATCTTGTCCCCAAGTCATAGACAAGAAAATCTTTTCTGGTCCCCTTTATCTCTTTTAAATTGATCCTTTTCTTGGGTCCAGTTTTACCCTATAATCCATCTTAAGAAAGGATGCGGTAACATGAAAAAATTAACGACTCGACAATTAACCACCCTGGCTATGTTCATTGCCTTAACCACTGTGGCAACTATTTTGATTCAAATTCCAATCCCTGCTACCAAGGGTTACTTAAATATCGGCGACACCATCCTAATTTGCGCCGGCCTTCTCATGGGTAAAATTGCTGGAGGTATCGTCGGCGGCCTAGGATCTGCCCTGGCAGACCTCATTACCGGCTACACCTACTATGCCCCCATTACCCTGGTTGTCAAGGGCCTAGAAGGCTTTGTTACAGGGCTCTTGCGAGAAAAAACAAGTCTACCCCACTTTGCCTGCGCCATTGTCGGTGGACTGGTTATGGCTGTGGGCTACCTCTTAGCCGAAGGCCTAATCCTCTATAATTTCGGAACAGCCATTTTGAGCTTTTTCCCCAATATCCTTCAAGGCCTAGCCGGCTCTATCTTAGCCAGCCTTCTCTATCCAGCCTTGAAAAAAAGTAGCATATTTGAAACTTTCTCTAAATAATCTCTCAATAGAAAATCCCCGAAAGGGGATTTTTTATTGCAATTAGAAAAAACCTCCCCAGCAGGTAACCTGCCAGGGAGGTTTTTTATTCAACACTTATTTAAGATTAACTTTTTCCAACCATTCGTCAATTAATTTTTCGCGGTTGGATCCGCCGTCCCCGTAAATTTCCAGGGATTCAAGATAGTCATTGTCAGGCCATTCTTTCTTTACAGCCTCTTCAATGCCGCCGACTCCACCACCAATATGGGTTGCAAAAATACCCACTTTTTTGCCTTCTACCTTGTTGGCCTTCATAAGACCTAGAAGTGGAGGAGCGATATGGCTCCACCAGTTTGGTGTACCTACTAGGATGGTATCATAGTCTTCCAACTTGTGTTCCAAGGCCTTGGCTTCAGGAATTTCGTGCTTTTCGATTTGTTCCTTAACCATGGTCACTAGAACATTGTAGTTGTCCGGATATGCTTCTACTGGATGGACCTCTTCAATATCTGCTCCAATTTTTTCTTGGATGGTCTTTGCAAGTAATTCTGTGTGTTGGTTTACTGAAAAATATAAGACAAGTGTTTTGTTTGCCATTCTTTTCCTCCTGGTTAAAATCTTTTTTACATACTTTATTCTTTTATTACCCTATTTTTTCTTTTTAACACATCTTTTTTTAGCCATGCTCTTTTTATTTTTCCTTGCCCCATAAAAATCATCGACTTATTTTAATCTCAAATCCAGGGTTATCCGGTAGAAGTCTTTGTAGTTTCCGTGGATTTTAAAGTAGTCTTCCAGCCGGGCTACTTTTTTAAAGGCGAATTTTTCATAGAGCCGAATGGCTCTTGTATTGTCTGTAGCCACGTCCAGGTCGATAAATTCCAGGCCCTGGTCCCGGGCATAGGCAAGAGCTTTTTCTAAAAGTAGACTGCCCAGGCCTTGGCCCCAATAGTCTTTTAAAATACTCAGGCTGATTTCTGCCCTATGGCCCATCCTCCCTGGCAGGGGATTGAGGCTGACGCTGGCTACCAGGTCTTGCTGGTTGAAGGCCAGGCAAATAAGGGCCCCGGCCTGGTCTGCCATGGACTGGATATAGGCCTCTTCTTCTTGGATGTACAGGGGGAGGCCTTCTTGTCCAAAGGAGAGGTTGTCTGTTTCTCCTCCTATTTTTTTCAGATAGGCCAGAAGCTTCTCCCCATCTTGGGGCTGGGCCTGTCTTATGGTCAAGTCTTGCAAGTTGTCCTCCTTACAAAGCAGGGCAGGAAGGTTCCTGCCCTTAAATTTAGTCTCTTTGCAATTGGTCCAAGTCTAGGTCCATGATATAGCGGTCTTCTCCGGGACCATATAGTTTTTCCACAAACTTCTCTTTTTTAAAGCCCAAGGACTCATAGAGGGCCAAGGCTGGCTCGTTGTCGGGGTCGACTGTCAATTGGACCCTTTGAAAGCCTTGGTTTTTGATATCTTCCAGGACAATCCCTAAAAATTCCTTGCCAATGGATTGGCCCCGGGCTTCTTCTGCAATGGCATAGTCTGAAAGGTAGGCCAGCTTGTTTTCGTCCCAGGCCCGGCTGAAGTTTGCGATGCCCAATATTTTTGCATCTTTCCTGTGTTCTTTCAAGACGAAGATATTGCCATAGTAAATTTGAAAGATAGCAGCAAACTTGTCAATGGCATCTGGACCAAAGGCCTCTTGGTTAAACTTTAAAAGCTCCCGGACTCTTTGAAGGTCAAAGTCCTTAAAACGGTAGATTTTCAAGTCATCATAATCGTCTAGTTTTCTTAAAACAAAATCGTCAAATTGGTCGACGTATTCATAAGCTTTTTCCATAATCCACTTCCTTTTTATTTCTCTTATTTTTTTACCCAAAGCAGAAGTCTTTTACCCAGAAATTTTCCCTCCACCATGCTTGCAGGATAAAAAAAGAGACCCGGTCTTTTTTACCGAGTCTCAAGCTTTTTATTTTAGAAAAACATCCTTTAAGGCCTCGATGACTTCTCTTAAAATATAGAAGTAATCGATGACATTATTGGCATTGACAGAAATGGTCTTGGCTGTATCTGAAATACTGCCTGAAATATCTGTCAGGGTGTTTTGTACTTGCAGGGAGGTTGCATCTACCCGTCCTGTCAAGTCGTCTACTGTATCCGTCACCTTACCAATGGTGCCAGAAAGTCTTTCAACTTCCGGTTTGATGTTTGTGACTAGGCCATTGACTTCTCCAGTAATGGATGCAGCATCTGTTGAGATCTTGTCTACATTATTGCTAATGGAGGGGAGTCTCTTTACTGTATCGTTAATGGCTACTTCGTTTTCTTCTAGTACATTTTTAATCTTGCCAGTGATTTTAAATACATTTTTCAAGACAAGGGCCAGGTAAATTAAGGCTGCGGCTCCTGCCAAGTATAAAATAATTTGAAGTAAATCACTAAGCGTTATGGTCATTTCCAAAATCCACCTCTTCTATTTCTTAGTTCTTTGCTTCCTTTTCGATTTTTTTGCTGGATTTTTCTACTTCTTTACCAATGTTTTTAGCTGATTTTTCTGCTTCATCTTTTACTTCTTTGGCAGATTCTTTGGCTTCTTTGCCTACTTCTTTAGCAGCGTCTTTAACTTCTTCGCCAACATCTTTTAATTCGCCTTTGATTTCAGTTCCACTGTCTCTGACGATTTCTCCAATAGCATCGGCTTTTGCCTTGGCAATTTCAACGTCATCTTTTAGGTCTTCTTTTTTCAAGGCTGCTCGAAGTTTTAAGTCTTCATAGGTATTTTTTACAGCTTCGCCAGCTTCATAGGCTCTAAATTGAACAGTTTCTGCAGTATCTCTTGCTACTTCTGAACCCTTTTGAGCTAATTCCTTGGATTTTTCAGAAATTTCTGCTCTAGTTTCTTCTCCACTCTTTGGAGCAAATAGGATTCCTGCAGCAGCACCAAGGATGGACCCTAAGGCTACCTTACTAGCTGTATCTAATCTTTTTTTTCTTTCATATTCTCTTCTTCTGTCTTCAAATAAATCAAATAAACTCATTTTTTTCTCCTCCATATTCTTTCTATAGGAATTTCCTGTTAACTTAATCATACCCCTCAAGTAAAAACTTCAATCACTTTTTCTCAATCTTAACAAAAACTTTTCCCTCTTCTTCCCAGACTTTGTGTAAAATAAAGACAAGTAGAGTATAATGAAGATAGATTGGAGGCTTCTATGATTGACTACCATATTCATTCAAAATTTTCAGCAGATTCCAAGGAAGATTTAGACAATATTTTTACCAGGGCTTGTAACCTGGGTCTGAGCTCTATAGCTATTACTGACCACCTGGACCCCTTTCCAGACCCAGACAGGAACTTGTTTACTTTTGACAAGGATGCCTACTTTGACAGCCTTCCCTCCTACCGGGAAAAATATCCTCAACTGGACATCCAAATCGGGGTAGAACTGGGCATGATCCCCCAAATGGTGGACAAGAACCGGGAAGAAATGTCCAAGTACCCCTTTGACTTTATCATTGGCAGTGTCCACTCGGTGGACCTCCAAGACATTGGCAGTGGAGAGTTCTTCCCAGGCCGGACCTTGGAGGAAGCCTACCGGCTCTATTATGAAGCCATGCTGGACTGCGTCAAAGTCTACGACTTCTTCCATGTCCTGGGCCACATCGACTATATTGACCGTTATGTTTCCTTTGCCCAAGGCCATCCCCAACCCCTGGATGACCGGGCCTTTGCCCCGGTTATTGAAGAGGTCCTTAAGGAAATCATCCGGTCCGGTCGGGGGATTGAATTAAATACTGGGGGCTTTCGTAAGGGCCTGGGCTATGGTCACCCAAAACCCTGGATCTTGGAAAGATACCATGCCCTGGGTGGACGGATCATCACCATTGGGTCCGATGCCCATATGGCCAAGGACCTGGCCTCCTATAGCCGTCAAGCCTTCCAACAATTAAGAGATGCTGGTTTTAAAGAAGTCTTTGCCTTTAAAAATGGCGATTTTAAAAAGGAGTTTTCCCTTGACTGACAAAATCTTTTTTCAAGAAATATCCCAGGCCCAAGGGGGCTATTTGGAAAAAATTCAGGGCACCAGTCGGTATGGATATGAAAATAAACCTGCCTTTTCCACCCAATACGACTTTTTTGAAGATTTCCAAAGTCGAGGACAGGTCCCGGGAAACAGCCTGGATATTTTCGACTTTGACACCTTGACCTGGATTTTAAGAAAAGAAGCCCAGGCCAATATCTTTTACTCCCCAGCCTATTTTTTTAAGGGCCTTTTGGCCTTTTTTCGCCTAGACCTGAGATCCTTCCAGGCCTCTATCTATAGCCTTGACCCAGAAACTGGTCAAGAAAAAGAGATCTGCCAGCTGGACTTGGGAAAGGATTTAAAACTCTTTTACGGTCTCCTGGGCCCAGACCTGACTTTTTATGCCCTAGAAGACCGGGAAGAAGGCCAAATCTTTCATCTTCTCTATCCCTTTGAAAGTTCTTTTTCCCTAAAAGACAATGAGAGCCTGGAGTATTTTGACGGCGAGTTTTTCTACGGATCTGCCTGGCATGAAGAAGAGCTGGAAGGCCTAGACTACCGCTACTATAACCACTTCCAGGTCCGGGACAAGACTGGACAGGTCATCTTTGAAAAACTCGGCACCCCCTACCTAAGTCCCAAGGGAGACTATATTTTGTTGTAGAAAGAAGGAATTTCCATGGAAAAATTAAAAACCAACGACCAATCCTCCATCCGAAAAGTCATTGCTGTTCTAAGTGGCAAGGGCGGGGTGGGCAAGAGCCTGGTTTCTTGCCTTTTAGCCTCTTCCCTAAAAAAGCAAGGCTACCGGGTGGGTATTTTAGATGCCGACATTACCGGTCCCTCCATCCCTAAGGCTTTTGGCATTACAGACCATGCCACTAGTGATGGAGTCAACCTCATCCCCCGTGAGTCCAAGGGAGGGATCCAGGTCATGAGTGTCAATTTAATTTTAGAAGACCCGGCCAGCCCCGTCCTTTGGCGGGCTCCCATTATCAGCAAGGCCATTCGGGACTTTTACGAAAATGTCTCCTGGGGAGACTTGGACTTTCTTTTGGTGGATATGCCTCCAGGTACTGGAGATGTGGCCCTGACCGTTTTTCAATCCCTGCCGGTGGATGGCCTGGTCCTAGTTACCACCCCTCAAGACCTGGTAGAATTAATCGTAGAAAAATCAGCCCATATGGCCGACCTAATGAATATCCCCATTTTGGGCTTGGTGGAAAACATGTCCTATTTCACCTGCCCCCATTGTGGAGAAAAAACAGAAATTTACGGTCCCAGCAAGGTCCAAGACCTGGCCCAGCGCTATGGCATTGAAAAACACCTCCAGCTCCCCATCAATCCCGACTTCGCCCAAAAAGTCGACCAGGGTCTGGTGGAATCCATCGACCTAGCCGATCTGGACTTGTTTGCCCTGTCTTTGGATTAAAATTTATTGTCGCCAAGCTAATTGTAGGAGATGACTCAGATTTGCAGATTAGGCGGCACAGGGCCGCCCCTACAGACCATCCGTTACCTTGTAGGGGCGACCTCGTGTCGCCCGTATTAATAATCAAACAATATAAATATAGGAAACAACACCAATATCCAGAAAATCCATGTAGGGGCTGGCCTGTTCATGGCCCTCATTGTTAATCAGAATTTATTGATTTAGGGATCCAATGAAATAAATATTCTCTCCTATATAAACAAAATCGGGTTTGCAGAACGGGCGGCACAGGGCCGCCCCTACAGACCATCCGAAAAATATCCATCTTTAAATAAAAAAATCCGCCTATCCTGATATGTACCCTCTTTACTGGACAAACCAGTAAGGAGGGTATTTTTGTGAAATATAGCTATGAGTTCAAAAAAGAGTGCATACAGTTGTATAGGCAAG
>QWCK01000367.1_pt1 | contig 80549 bp, 92 predicted proteins | sample 1972571 | NCBI WGS metagenome assembly QWCK01 (sample SAMN09866710, study PRJNA288562) | Human gut metagenome isolate term2_stool, whole genome shotgun sequencing... | isolation source: gut | host: Homo sapiens | place: USA: California | reverse complement strand
TCTGATATAGTTCTCTGGCCAGTATATACAGATTTTGACTCTCAAGAATGGAATGAAAGTATGAAACACGAATATGCTGAACAAGCTGAGAAATGTGGGGATAAGGTACTATATGTCAACTCATATTGTCTAGACCAAAATAGTCAAGGTATAGCAAGGGGCGGTGCAGCACTATTTAGTCAAGGGAAGATAGAAAGTGAAATTCTAGCTGGCATAGAAGGCGTTCTCGTTGTTGAAGCTTAGGAACTAATTGATTCATCACCCAGGTCTGCTTTACGGCATATGCTGTATTAGGTCATAATGTTGAGAATGATAGTTATTTGAAATATATAATGGTACAAGTTAATGCTGAATTCCCTAAAGATAGCGATTATATTCAGTTGGGCTTTAATACTATATGTGATCTAGCTAAACAAAGACTAAGAAATTTAAATGATGAATTCAAAACAAACAATTCAAGTATGGATTTTGGATATAGAGCATTAAAAACAGATTCATCAAACATGAAAGATGTATTTTATGCACCAAAACAATCCTGAAGAGTTTAAAAGCAAGGTATCAAGACTTATTAAAGAACAGAAAGCAACAATGGTTGTTGAACATATTTCTTATGGTGAATTAGATGGTAAATACGATTTTTCAATATTTACTACTGAAAAGAATACCTCTATCGAAAAGGCGTTTAAAGCTGAAAAAACATATTCAACCTTATGTCTTTATAGATGGTTTAGCAGAAATATCTGTTGAAAGAAGATTTGCAGAAGACTTATATGGTGCTGAGGAAGTAGCAGTATATGCAAAACTACCAAGAGGATTTGCTATACCAACACCTGTTGGCAACTATAGTACAGACTGAGCCATTGCTTTTAATGCTGGATCAGTTAAGCATATTTTCTTTATTGCAGAGATTAAAGGAACAATGGAAAGTCTGCAATTGCGTTCGATAGAAAAAGCAAAAATCTCATTTGCCGAAAAATTGTTCAATCAGATATCTACGGAAAATGTTGTCTATCATGATGTCGATAGCTATCAAAGTTTGTTGAATATCATTCCAACGATTGAAAAGAAAGTTTGATGAGATAATTAAAAATATTAATGGAGGGATGAGGATTTATGGACTATACAAATTATTATATGAATTTACCATTAGAGTTAGCTGGTAGTAGAACAAAAAATAGATTTCGAGTCGAATTATTATGGGGGATTAGTAAGCTAATCGATGCACATAAAATGCATGAAGATTATACAGTTGTTTTTGATTTTAAATGTGATATTGAGCTACATTACCAAAATGGGTTTGACTTCTATCAAATAAAAACAAAAAACAAGGGGAATTATAGCCACAAAACATTAACCTATCTCCCCAAAAATAGTAACTCAGTTTTAGGAAAACTGTATGCTCTATATATTCCTGATCAGAAAGTAAAGCTTGCCATAGTATGCAATAAACCACTAAAAATCGGACAAAAAGAGGATGTTAGACAGGAAATTTGTATTGGTGATTTAGATACAGAAATTGTAGATGAGATTGTAGATAAGCTGAAACAAGAGCTATCCCTAACCGAAGTAAACTTAGAAAATACTTTTTATATTTGTGACGGAATGGATTTATTTAATCCTCAGCACGCTATTTTGGGGAAGTTAGTAGAGTCTTTCCAGGAAATAAAAAATGAAGAACCTAATAACCCTAATGCTCTATACAGATTAGTATCGGAAGAAGCTCAGAAAAAGGCTTCATATGAGATGGAAATAACGGATTATAGTGATGTTTTAAGCTTAAAAGGAATTTCAAAAAGCGAGTTCGATAAAATGTTAGAATCACATAGAAAAAAATCTATAACTGGAATCGAACAAACTAAGGATTTTATAAAAACTTTACCAACAAAACAGCGACGAATATACAATAAAGCTCTTACAGATTTATTGGAGAACGAACATAGTCATGATTTAAATTTATTAAAAGTTGCAATATTCGAGTTTATTGAGAGTAATGAGGATAGACTTGATAACGAAGAGTCTGTTATTGAAGTATTAAGTCCAGTTTTTGATGAAGAATTTACTGCAGAGTATTCGAAAGCAATGAAAAATGTATTCTACCTTATAGTATTTAATATTTATGTAGAGGGGGGTGAAGTTTAATGAATGTTATTTTTGAGAAGATATATATTTTTGATATTATTTCAAAGCAAGCTATTGCAACAAAATTTGAAGAAGGGGTAAATGTTGTAACCTCTAGTAGCGTTGATGGTACTGATAGAGGAAAATCAGTATTACTTCGCAGTTTGTATCATGTTTTAGGGGCGGATGCTCATTTTGATAAAAAATGGAAAAATGAGGACAAAGTTTATCTCTTAGAATTTACAATAGATTTTAAGAAATACTTTATATATAGACATAGAAAAGTATTCAAAATTTTTGATGATTTGCTAAATATTATTTTTCAAACTTCATCTCGAACTGAACTCTCGGAATATTTAAGCAGCCTTTGGTCGTTTGAAATTTTCTTGCCAAATAAAAAGACAGAGAAACTTGAGATAGCTCCTCCAGTATACACATATGTTATGAACTTTATTGATCAAGATAATTACGATGGCACAAAATTTAATTCTTTTAAGAATCTCGCTCAATACTCTAATTTCAAGCCTGATGTAATTTATGCTCAACTTGGAATCTATGATAAGCAATATTTTGAAAGAGTGAAGAATAAACAAAATTTGCAAGAAAAAATTAAAGTATCTGAAGTTAAGTATGAAAAAGCAAGTGAGATGAAAGAAAAAACATCTTCCTTATTAGGGAATGTTATTGTTCCAGACAATATTAAAGAGTTAGAAAAAGAACTTAGTATTAGATCCAAGGAGCATGATGAAATACTCAAATCCATGAATGAGTCAAGATATCTATTGACTAGTCTTCGAAATGAGAAGTATGAACTAGAGGTTGCTCTGACTCAAATCCAAAGATTTAAGGATAATAAAGAAAGCGAAATAAGAAATATACTAAAACAGGATATTTGTCCTGAATGTCACTCAATTCTAGCTGACACTACTGATTTAAGAAGCAAGAGATATAATTCTATTGAGGATTCTACTTATATAGGTGATAGTATTTATGAGGATTTAGAAAGAACAAAACATAAGATTAAATTAGCTGAAGTCGATTATATTGAGCTTTCGAAGCGTATGGAATCCTATAAAAAAGATATTAATCTTACCAAAAATGAAATAGATAATTACGCAAGTTACATGGGGCTAAATAACCTATATAATAGTTTGAATAATGATATGTTTTCAGAATATCAAGTACAGAAAGAACTAAATGATAGGTTAGAGATTATTGACGAAGAACTAAAAAAAGTAGCAGAAGAAAAGTCGGCTCTTAATAAAAAATACTACGAAATAATTGACAAACTCGTTATTAAATTTGGCTTAAATGAGTTAGAAGATAGTCAATATAAGGCTGTAGATCGAGTTTTTTGTGCTAGTGGAAGTAATAAACCTATTTCAACGGTTATTTGGTATTTCACGCTAAACAATTTGAAAAAATATTATAATGCTAATTCTTTGTTTTTGCCTATGGTATTAGATAGTCCTAAAAATGCAGAGATGGATGATGATAAAGAGAAGGCTTTAATTGAATTCATACTTGAAGAGTCTCCAAATCATAGTCAGCTGATATTCTCATCAATAGGTTTTAGCCCAATAGAATTCGATTTTGACAAAAATATTAATATCATTGAATTAAAAAATGCTAAATATCAGTTGTTAGACGAAAAAAGCTATGACGAAAATAAAGAATTGCTTGATATGGTAGTTAACTTACATCTTATATAAAACAAAGAAGGTGATGTTGTAGAATAGGTAAATCTATTCTGCAACATCACCTTTTTTTCTACATATTTTTATTTTAAAAATCTTGATTTTTTAATATTATAGAGTTTTGTTCGGTACTGGGACTGGGACGGGACTAAAAATCTGAAAACGTCCTATAATTAGGTGGATTTAATGATATTAGAAAAAATAAAATCTAGTATTTTGAATGGTTTGGGATATACTGTACATTTGAAAAAGAAGAATGGGAGTAAAAAATATTGTGAGCAATATTTTTTGTGTTTTATCATTTCTCAAGCAATCAAGCTGCGCAGTAAAATCACGAAAACCCTTCTGTAGTAATAACAGCCGACGCGACGAAACCGCACATGAACTTTCGAGAGTAAGCGGAAAAATTGCAAATCTGTTCGTTTTAATAACCCCAATTCGGTGTATTGAAACACGTCGAATTGGGGTTGTTTATGTTTTCGATTCAGCCATAATGTATCTGTAAGAAATCATGAATTTTTAGAACTATGTTATAATATGAATAATTTACAATAAGGCAACGATTTTTTGTGCGAGCCTTATTGTGATGAATGATCGTAGCTTTCATGAAAACATTACAGGAAAGTATGTAAGTGAGGTTTACAAATGATAAAACAAAGAGAACAAAGAAAGGCTGCAAAAGAATTTTCAAATAGATGGGAAGGCATTGGATATGAGAAAGGTGATTCGGCTAGGTTTTGGCTATCACTTTTACATGAGGTTTATGGTGTAGAACATCCGGCTGACTATATTCGTTTTGAAGACCAAGTCATGTTAGATCATACGAGTTTCATAGATGGATACATACCTTCAACGCATGTTTTGATTGAACAAAAATCAATCAACAAAGATTTAAGCAAAGGCACAAGACAATCAGATGGCTCACTTTTATCACCTTTCCAACAAGCAAAGAGATATTCAATTGAGTTACCATATGATGATCGACCAAGGTGGATCGTATTATGTAATTTTCGAGAATTTCATATTTATGACATGAATAAACCTCAGTCCGAGGCTGAGATCGTATATCTTAAGGATTTGGAAGAAGATTATTATAGATTAAATTTTCTAGTGGATGAAGAAGATAGCTATATCAAAAAAGCAACAGAAGTCTCTATTAAAGCCGGAGATTTGGTTGGTGTTCTCTATGACGCTTTATTAAAACAATATCAAAACCCAAAAGATGAGGATACTTTAAAAGATCTGAATATTTTATGCGTAAGATTGGTATTTTGTTTTTATGCCGAGGATGCCGGATTATTTGGTCGTCACAATATGTTTCACGATTATATGAAATCATTTAAGGATCATCCTTCCAGCTTTAGAGATGCGCTTATTAAATTATTTAAAGTCTTAGATCAAAATGAAGACGAGCGAGACCCTTATCAGTCGGAGGAACTTTTAGAATTCCCATATGTGAATGGAGGGTTATTTGAAAAAGAAAATATAGTTATTCCAAGGATGAATGAAGAAATAATCGATATCATTCTCAATAAGGCATCTGCTAATTTTGATTGGTCAAACATTAGTCCGACAATCTTTGGCGGTGTATTTGAATCTACGTTAAACCCGGAAACAAGGCGCTCCGGAGGGATGCACTATACTTCTATTGAGAATATTCATAAACTGATAGATCCGCTATTCATGGACCAAATAAGAGAGGAGTTTCGTGACGCTATTTCTTATAAGGTATTTAGTACCAAAAAGAGAAAACTGGAAGATTTACAAAACAAAATAGCCTCCCTTAAGTTTTTCGATCCAGCTGCCGGTAGCGGAAATTTTTTAACGGAAACATATATTTCCCTTCGAAAACTGGAGAATGAAATCATTAAAGAACTTTATGGCAATCAAATGGTTATGGTTCAAACACATGATCCTATCAAAGTGTCTATCAATCAGTTCTATGGTATTGAAATTAATGACTTTGCAGTATCTGTCGCAAGAACTGCTCTTTGGATAGCAGAATCACAAATGATGAAAGAAACTGAAGATTTAGTTAATTTGAACTTACATTTCTTTCCTTTAAAAAGTTATCCTAACATTGTAGAAGGCAATGCCTTGACGATGGATTGGGAAGAAGTTGTTCCAAAGGATGAAATTAACTATATCATGGGGAATCCTCCATTTTTAGGCGCATCTAATATGAATAAGACTCAAAAACAAGAAATAAAAGATGTATTTAGATCTATGAAAATGTGGGGGAATTTAGACTATGTTTCGGGTTGGTACAAAAAATCCTCTGAATATATGTTAGATACTAACATTAAATGTGCTTTTGTATCGACCAATTCCATTAGTCAAGGAGAACAACCATTAGTACTATGGAAAAATCTATTTTCAGAAGGTTTGAAGATAAACTTTGCTTATAGAACATTTGTGTGGAATAGCGAAGCTCATAATAAGGCAAGTGTTCATTGTGTAATCATTGGATTTAGTTATGCAGATGAAGACCCGAAATTATTATTCGAAAATGATAGGGTTAAAAAAGTTAAGGATATTAATGCATATTTACTTGAAGGAGAAAAAATCTTTATAAAGAGTATGACAAAACCTTTATCAGCTAAAACAAAAATGATTAGAGGAAGCTCACCTGCTGATAATGGTAATTACAGTTTTACAGAAGGGGAAAAGAATGATTTTATAAAGAAAAATCCTAATCTTGAAAAATTTATTAGACCTTATATAGGAGCAAGAGAATTTATTAATAAAATCCCCAGGTATTGTATATGGTTATATGGAGTAGATCCTTCAGAGTATAGGATGAGTAAAGATTTAGATGAAAGAATTAATAATGTTGTAGAATTCAGATTAAAGAGTAGGAAATCACAGACGAGAGAACTAGCAAAGACTCCATTAATTTGGGAGGCTAATAGACACAATGGAAAAGACTTTATCTTAATTCCAAGAGTTTCTTCACAGAGAAGAAAATATATTCCAATTGGGTTTATTAGTGGAGAAGTTATTGCTAATGACTCGGTTCAACTAGTTCCAAATGCATCTATCTATGAATTTGGAATATTGACATCTAATGTTCATAATGGATGGATGAGAGTGATCGCAGGTAGATTAAAAAGTGATTACAGATATTCTAATTTGGTATACAATAGTTTTATCTGGCCAAATATAGAAGCTGAGGCTAAACAAAGGATAGAGAAGACTGCAAGCAAAATATTAGAAGCAAGAGAATTATATCCTAATTCAAGCCTTGCTGATTTATATGATGATAATTATATGCCTCAGGAACTTAGAAATGCTCATCAAGAAAACGACAAGGCGGTTATGGATGCCTACGGATTTGACTGGCGTAACATGACAGAATCGGAATGTGTTGCTGCACTCATGAAGCTATATCAGGAATTCATTGATTAGATTTTTTATAAAACTAGAAGCAAAATTATAAATGATTGAGATAGAGGCAATAAATCGATATCTTAAGCATCGCAGGATAGGAGCGGGGGCTCGGGTATCAGTTTGAGTGAGTCCGGGTCTTTGCTCTTTTGGATCCCCAATGCGATTATGCAGTCAAGAAAAGCAGGTCGTCCTCTTCTCACCAAAGACGCTAGTGAGTATCCCTATCGTTTGGAGGGGGCTGTTTTTTGTTGTCACGAATCAATTTAGCATGTCACACAAGCTGTCCTGTATTTCATCGGTTGTCGATGTCCGATGTAGGGCGGTATTTTTTTGTCTTTTTTTGCGTAAAAAGCCTGCCTCGTGAATTAACGTTGATTTTACATGGCGGGGATTTTGATTTAACAACGCATTGTTATATTGGCCTTGTACAAAAGGAGGTACAAAAATGCTTAAAAAATTCAAGGTATTCGGTATTTTGTTGGCAGTTCTTATGCTTGCAGTCGCTTGCGGGCAAAATGACGCACCGGCTTCGTCGGGTTCGAAGGAAGAAGCTTCGGCTCCGGCTGAGACCGTGGAGGGCATGACGGGTGAGATCGCGGTTATTTCGAGAGAAGAAGGTTCGGGTACGCGCGGAGCGTTTGTCGAGCTTGTCGGGGTTGAAAAGGACAAGAACGACATGACGACGCCGGAGGCTATTGTGCAGAACAACACCGAGGCTGTCATCACGACGGTTGCCGGTGAGAAGAATGCCATCGGTTATATTTCGCTCGGTTCGCTCAACGATTCGGTCAAAGCGATGAAGGTGGATGGCGTCGAGGCTACGGCTGAGAACGTCGCAGACGGCAGCTACAAGATTGCAAGACCTTTCAATATCGCTACGAACGGCGAGCCCGAAGGGATTGTCAAGGATTTCATCGCGTTCATCCTGGGCGACGAGGGTCAAGAGATCGTTGTCGAGAAGGGGTATGTCAAGAGTCCGGAAGCAAAGGCTTACACGGCAGGGTCGGATCTCAAAGGTGAGATCGCGATTGCAGGTTCTTCCTCGGTTACGCCTCTCATGGAGAAACTTGCCGAAGCATATATGGCAAAGAATCCGGATGTCAAGATCCAAGTCAATCTCTCCGACTCGACGACGGGGATGCAATCTGTCAAAGACGGCATTGCAGATATCGGTATGGCTTCGAGAGAGCTCAAAGAATCCGAACAAGATCTTACGAAGAATGTCATCGCAATGGACGGCATTGCAGTGGTTGTCAATAAGGCAAATTCGATGGATTCCATTTCGATCGATATTCTCCAGAAGATTTATATCGGAGAAATCTTAGACTGGGAAGAAGTTAAGTAAGAGTGCATGATATGGTAGATCCTACGAGAAGAAGTTTTTATCGAAAAGAGAAGACGTTTAAGACGATCGCGCTGATCTCGACTTTGACTTCAATCGTGGCGGTCGCGGTCATTTCACTCTTTATCTTTTCGCGAGGGATACCGACCATTTCTCAGATCGGCTTTGGCGAATTTCTTGGGGGGACCAGATGGTCCCCTCTTGCCAATCCGCCCGCATTCGGCATTTTGCCGTTTATCATTTCGAGTGTTTGGGTGACGCTCGGAGCAATGGTCTTGGGTGTGCCGACAGGTATTTTTACAGCTGTTTTTATGGCAAAGTATTGTCCCAAACGTTGGCTTCCGCATTTTACGGCGGGGGTGAATCTCATGGCGGGGATTCCGTCGATTATCTACGGCTTTTTCGGTCTGACGGTGATTGTTCCTGCAATCGGGTCCATGATCGGGCGCAACGGGCTTACGATGCTCGCGGCGATCATCGTGCTTGCGATTATGATTTTGCCGACGGTGATTTCGCTTTCTCATGCGGCGATTTTGCAGGTGGATCCGGCTTACTATGAAGGCGCGATGGCGCTCGGCGCGACGAAAGAGCGCTCGATTTTTACCGTCGTGCTTCCGGCGGCACGGTCAGGGATTGTGTCGGCCGTGATTCTCGGGATGGGCAGGGCGATCGGCGAGACGATGGCGGTCATTCTCGTCGCGGGCGGTCAACCGCGGATGCCGAAGGGGTTGTTCCGCGGGGTGCGAACGCTCACGATGAATATCGTAACGGAGATGGGCTATGCGGAAGGCATGCACAGACAAGCACTCATCGCGACGGGCGCCGTGCTGTTCCTTTTTATCCTCATCGTCAATATCGCCTTTGTCATCAATAAGAGAAAGGCGCAAAAACTATGAAGACATCGTCCAAAATTTTAAAAGCACTGGTCTACTTTTTCGCCGCGCTCACGATTTTGTGTTTGGCGTTCGTGATTCTCTTTGTCCTCATGCGCGGGATTCCGCATCTTTCTCCGGAACTTTTTCGCATCAAATATACGAGTGACAATGTGTCGATGCTTCCCGCGATGATCAACACCCTCATCATGGTGTTGTTGGCGCTCCTCGCCGCAGTGCCGATCGGAATTTTCACGGCGATTTATCTTGCGGAGTATGCGGACTCCAATAATATCATCGTGCGCATCGTGCGCGTGACGGCGGATACGCTCTCGGCGATTCCGTCGATTGTGTACGGTCTATTCGGTATGCTCTTTTTTGTCCTCTATCTCAAATGGAACATCTCTATCCTGGCGGGTGCGATGACGACGGCGATTATGATTCTGCCGCTTGTGATGCGTGCGACGGAGGAGGCGCTCATTGCGGTGCCGCAATCTCTGCGCGATGCGAGCTACGGGCTCGGCGCGGGGCAGGTGCGCACGATTACGAAGATTGTCGTCCCGACGGCGATGCCGGGGATTCTTGCCGGTGTCATTCTCGGGATCGGGCGCATTGTCGGCGAGACGGCCGCCCTTCTATTTACCTCGGGCGCGGTTGCCGAAGTGCCGAAGAAACTGGTGGGGAACGCCGCCGGCGGCAGGACGCTCGCAATCCATATGTATGCCCTGTCTTCCGAGGGGTTCAATGTGAACGAAGCCTATGCAACGGGTGTGGTTCTTCTCATCCTTGTGCTTCTCATGAACGGCCTTTCGACACATTTTGCAAAAAAACTTGGAAAGGATACCAGACCCAATGAGTAAAATGAGCATCCAAAATTTCAATTCCTATTACGGTGACTTTCACGCCATCAAGGATATCAATATGGAGATCGAGGAGAATGAGGTCACGGCTTTTATCGGACCGTCCGGCTGCGGCAAGTCCACACTCTTAAAAAGCCTCAATCGCATGAACGATCTTGTTACTTCTTATCACAAAGAGGGTACCATTCTACTGGACGGACAAGATATCTTTCACGAGATTGATGTCTACGATCTTCGCAAACGCGTCGGGATGGTGTTTCAAAAACCGAATCCGTTCCCGATGTCTATTTATGACAATATCGCTTACGGTCCGAGAACGCACGGCATCAGGAACAAAGCCGCGCTCGACGAGATTGTGGAGCGTTCTTTGAAACAGGCGGCGATTTTTGACGAGGTGAAAGACAATCTCGGGAAGTCCGCGCTCGCTCTCTCGGGCGGGCAACAACAGAGAATTTGTATTGCACGCGCCATGGCGGTCGAGCCGGAGGTCATCCTCCTCGACGAACCGACGTCGGCTCTCGATCCGATCTCGACTTCGAAGATCGAGGACTTGCTCGACGAGATCAAGAAACAATACACGATCATCATCGTGACGCACAATATGCAACAAGCGACGCGTGTATCGGACAAGACCGGATTTTTCCTCCTGGGAGAGCTCGTTGAATTTACGGATACGGAGACGCTCTTCAGTCTCCCCAAGGATCAGCGCACAGAGGACTATATCACGGGCAGATTCAGTTAGGAGGATGCGATGAGAAGTAAATTCGATGAAGAACTCAACTTTCTCAATATTGAACTCACGGAGATGGGAGAACTCATTTCCGAACGAGTCCACGGGGCCGTCCACGCCCTCAAGGATCGAGACATCAAGACGGCGAAGTTCGTAATGGACAACGACGACGATGTCAACGACTATGAACGACGCATTGAAGAACGCGCACTCAAACTCCTCTTGAGACAACAACCCGTGGCGTGCGATCTGCGTTTTATATCGTCCGCACTCAAGATGATTACGGACATGGAGCGCATCGGCGATCACGCGGTGGATATCGCGGAGATCGTCCTGTCGATGCCCGAGAGTGTCCATGATAAGAGTTTTGAAAAACTCGGCAAGATGTCGGAAGCCTCGATGGAAATGCTCACGGAGAGCCTCAAGAGTTTTGTCACGGGAGACCTCACGCTCGTCGACCGCGTCAGCCGTCACGACGAGATTGTCGACCATTTTTTCGTCGAGGTGCGCAAGGAAGTCATCGAGGAGATTCGCCAAGGCGTTGCCGACGCCGAGTACGCCATCGATGCGATCATGATTGCGAAATATCTCGAACGTATCGGAGACCACGCGGAGAACATTTCCGAATGGGTTGCTTTTTCCATTACGGGCGTTCACGTGCAAAAGTAGGGAGAATATGAAGACAGTCTATATTGTAGAAGATGAAGATAATATACGGGATCTGGTCGTCTATGCGCTGGAAAATACGCGTTTTGAGGCCAAGGGATTCCCGGATGCCGAGGGGATCATCGCGGCACTCGAAGAAAAAATCCCCGACATCGTCCTACTCGACATCATGCTCGACGGCATGGACGGGTACGAGATTTTGAGTTTTCTCAAGCACAATGCCGACTACCGCGATATTCCCGTCATCATGATGACGGCGAAAGACGAAGAGATCGACAAGGTGCGCGGTCTCGACATGGGTGCGGATGATTATGTGACGAAACCTTTCGGGGTCATGGAGCTTATTTCACGTATCAACGCCGTCTTACGACGCTACGGAGATACCGGCGTCGAGCGCCGCGAGAACATGCTCTTTTTCCGCGATATCGAGATGGATCTCGACAAGCGGATCGTGAAGGTCGCCGGCGAGGAAGTGAAACTCACCTACAAGGAATTTGAGCTCCTGCGCTATATGATTGAGAACAAGGGCATCGTCCTCTCCAGACAGAAACTCACCGAGGAGATCTGGGGCTTTGACTATCAAGGCGAGACACGCACGATCGACGTCCATATCCGGACCTTGAGACAAAAACTCGGTCGCGAGAACTATATCGGCACCGTCCGCAATGTCGGATACAAAATCGTCGATGAGGAGATCCATGAATAAAGAGATTCTAAAACGCATCGTACCGCCCTACGCGCTCCTCATCTTCTTGTGGATTCTCGTAGATCGGTACATCTTACAATTGGCCGCAAAGACGGGCTCATATGTCCTTGCGGCTCTTGTCGTGTGTTTTTTCATGACCTTCGGACTCATGAAGAGGCAAGCGCAAAAATACAATCCCGACAGGCTCGCCTCCATCATCATTTCCGAAGTCTTTCACGATGTGAAACTCGGTGTCCATTATGACGAAGACATATTAAAACTCCTCGAACTCCTGGAACAGGAGAAAGGCAATTCCATGTTTTCCATGGCGCAGTACAAGGAATTTGAAAAGATGCGTTTTGATTTTTCCGCGAATGTCACGCACGAACTCAAAATTCCGCTCACTTCGATCATGGGACACGCGGAACTGATCCAGGCGGGCATTGCAAAAGACGAAAAAGCGCGCGAATTTGCGGGTGTGATCCGGACCGACGCGGACAAACTCCTCGCGATGATCGATGACATCATCGCGCTCTCGAGATATTCCAAGAACGGCGCGGCGGAACTCGTGAAAACGTCCTTCGACCTCAAGGACGTCGCGGAGAAAAGCGTGGAAGGCGTGCGCAATATCGCAAGTCTCAAGGGCATCACCATCGGGGAAAACCTCCATTCCGTGCCCATCGTCGCCGACCGGGAAAAAATCGACACCGTCATTACGAATCTTCTTACCAATGCCGTCAAATACAATAAGAGAAACGGCACGATCAAGATCTCGACGGGGATCGAATCCGGAGAAGCGACCATTCGCGTGCGCGATACCGGCATCGGCGTATCCAAGAAAGACGCGGCGCGCGTGTTCGAACGGTTCTACGTCGCGGACAAATCGCGCGGCAAGAACGCCGGGACGGGCCTCGGCCTCGCGCTGGTGAAGCACATCGCGATTGCGCACGGCGGCAATGTCGAACTCATCTCGAGCATTGGGAGCGGCGCGGAATTTGTTGTGCGATTGCCGCTCGGAAAAACGGAATCATAAAAAGAACATCCTTGTCGTGGAGGATGTTCCTTCCTCATAAGCGTCCCATCATGCGGGCGCTTTTTTGTTTTTCGGCCGGATCCGACAAAAAAGGTTCGCAAACATGCGGCAAAGCGGGGTGCAAACACGCGCGTAAGAAAAGGTTTTTCTCCATGCAAAAAAGATGATTTTTGATGCGCATAGGAACGAGAAACTGTGCTATACTAAAATCATAGAAAGAAAAAACGGATGCAAAAGGAAGGCGCGGATATCGTTTTTCTGGACGACGGACTGATTAGCCGCGTGCCCTTTCATGGGAAAATCCTTTTACGGAGACGGTGATCCCGAGAGAAGGATTGGGTATTCTCATGGAGCTGGGAAAAGATCCGGTTTTCTTTTCAACCGTACGGTTAGGACGACGAAAGGAGTGATCACATGCGCAAAATTTTGGCGGCGGATCGCATCTACACGATGGAATCCGAGAACGACGCGGTGGAGGCGGTCCTTGTTGTGGACGGAAGAATCCGTGATGTCGGGGCACTCGCGGAGCTCACGGAGAAATACTCGGATGTCGAGACGATTGCGCATCCCGGTATGATCGGGCTGCCCGGGATGATCGACACGCATTGCCATCTCGGATTTACGGGGGAGATGCAGTCCATCGAGAGCGTCTTCGATGTCGCGGACAAGAAGGAAATCCTCGAGATTTTTCACGATGCGGCGATGAAAAAACGGCCGGGGGAGACGGTTCTCTTCACCGGCTACGGAGGCTCCACGGATCCTGCGGAACCCCTCCCGACGCTCGAGGAACTGGACGCTGCGGCGGAGGGACGGGCACTCGTTTGCTTGACGGCCGGGACGCACGAATCTCTCGCGAGCACCCTTGCCATCGAGAAGATGGCAGAAGAGGATGCCGGGGGCGAAACGGTGTTCGGCAAGGCGGAGCGCGAGACGGGCGTTCTTCGCAATGAGGCGAACCTCATGGCGTTTGAGCGGCTTTCGCGATGGATGAGCGAAGAAGAACGTGCACGCGCCAAAGAGGCCATGATTGCCGAGTGTATTGAGAACGGAATCGTAAGCGCCCATACGCTGGAAGGCAAACAAATGACGCACGATATCGGTGTGGAGACCATGTTACGCGAGCGGGATTCGTATCCGTTCCACACGCGTGTCTACTATCAAACCACGGATGTCCAGGAGGCTTTGCGCGTCGGCTCGGACGGAATCGGCGGTTGCTTCCGTTGTCTTTTGGACGGCGATGTCGATCCGGGAACGGCGGCCTTCCGTGCACCGTATGTGAACGATCCGACGAATTACGGAAGACTCTATTTCAAACAGGATGCGCTCACCCAATTTTTTAGAGAAGCGCATGCAGCGGGGCTTCAGATCGGCATGCATGCGATCGGAGACGCCGCGATCGAAGAGGCCTTGAATGCCTACGAGACGATTCTCAAGGAGTCGCCGAGAGACGATCACAGACATCGCATTGAACATTTTGAAATCGGAGATTACGACTTGATCGAACGTGCGGCCGATCTCCGTCTGACGCTGGCAATGCAGCCGGTGTTCGACTACTACTGGCCGTACGAGACGTATATTCCCTTTATCGGCAAAGAGCGTGCCGAGAAACGCTGTATGTTGCGTCGCGTCATCGATCAGGGCATCACGGTCGGCGGCGGATCGGATGCACCTGTCACCTCTATGAATCCGTTTTTCGGCATTCATGCGGCGGTCAATCACAGCGTGGAGGCGTCGCGCATCAGCGTGTACGAGGCCATCGCCATGGTCACCTCCAAGGCAAGTATACTCGGTTTTGAAGAGGATGAACGCGGGACCGTGACCGTCGGCAAATCTGCCGATCTCGTGTTTGTCGATCGGGATCCTTTCACCGAGGATCCCGGCGCATTGGACCAAATCCGTATCCTCGAGACGGTCTATCGAGGGCGCACCGTTTGGTCCCGAGAAGAATAGGAGGTTATGATGCAAAAATATGTCGTTCGAAAACGGATCCTCATCGGGATTGTCGCATTCCTTGTGCTGACCCTCGTTTTTCCGCCGCTTTTCAGTTCGTTCAATCGAATTGAGCCGTGGGTCATGGGTGTGCCGTTTCTTGTTTTCTGGGTCTTCGTCATCAATGTGGTCATTGCTGTCATTTTGATTTTACTCTGGAAGACGGACAAGGCGATCCATGAACTCAAACGTGAAAGGAGCAAAGAATGAACTCCAACGCATATATTGCCATCGGCATTGTTATTCTGTATCTCGTAGGCGTCAATCTCTTTGTCCAAAAGAGAAGTAAGATCGAGGGCGAGGCAAGTTTTGACGATTTCGCCGTCGGCGGACGTCAGTTCAGATGGTATATGATCATGTTCACGATCCTGGCAACCTGGTACACGGGAAGTTGCTTTACGGGCGCATTCGGATATGCTGTCAGTTTCGGCGTGTTTGCACTCTACGATACGACGCAGGTCATCGTGAGCCTCGTGCTCCTCTACGTCATCGGGCCCAAAGTCTGGCGTTGGGGCAAAATCCACAATCTCTATAATCTGCCCGACTTCATTGAACTCCGATATCGCGACAAGACTTTGAGTTTCGTCCTGGCACTCTACACGATCCTCATCGGTTATCCGTGGACGGTCATGGCGTTCAAGACGTTCGGCTATGTTGTACACGCATTGACATACGGATATCTTCCGTTCTGGCTCGGTGTCTATATCGCAGCGGCTTTCATTCTTACGTATACACTGCGCGGCGGCACCAAGAGCGTCGTAACGAGCGACTTTATCCAGGGTCTTATTATGATCTTCGGCTCGCTTGCCATCGTGCTCTTCATGACCTATAAGAATTTCGGCGGATTCGGTCCGATGTTCCGTGAAGTGGCAACGAAAATGCCGGAACTGCTCACCGTACCGGACACGGCGGGCTGGAGCTCCGTCATCATCGCGGGCATTCTCGGCTCGTTCTGCTGGATGGAAATCTTTAACCGCATGTTCGTTGCGCGCTCCGAGGAAGAACTCACCGTATCGACGGTCGGCGCTCCGATTCTCGGCGCAAGCATGTATATCCTGCTCCTTCTCCTAGGCATCGGCGCGGCCCTCATCCCGGCCGTTGCAGGAGATCCGGAGAACGGCTTCCTCACCTTGGCGGAAATGTCGGGCGGCCCCGTCCTGCTCGGACTTGCAGGCATCCTTATCCTCGCGGCGGAAATCAGCTCGACCGACTCGGGTGTCGTCACCGGCGGCGTCGTCATCGCCAACACCATTGTCAAACGCATCAAACCCTCGATGCCCAACGACAAACTCGTGCGCACGAGCCGCATCGCGATTTTCTTTGAAGTCGTCATCGCAGCGATTCTCGCAACGAGAGAACTGCCGATGCTCATGGAAATCGGCATCTTCACTTTCGTTCATATCATCCACGTATTCCCGACCGCCATTCTTGGCGTCGTTTGGAGACGCGGCAATCGCAAATCGGCATGGGCGGGCATTGCCGTCGGCATGACCGTCACCGTCTTCTTTGAACTCTTCCCGACCTACGCGGGAGTTCTCGGCGGCTGGGATCCGGGCGTCGTCGGTTTTGCCTGCAACCTCATCGTCTATGTTGTCGTTGCGCTTCTGTCCGCACCGGAAAAAGAAACCGAAGCCCTCTTCGAGGAAGTTTCGGAACACGAAAAAGAACTCTATCGCGCACAAGAAGTCTAAAAAGGCGTCGATGGAACAAAGAAAACCCCCTTTGCAAACGCAAGGGGGTTTTTATTTCCGGTTATCTTTTCCGACGCCGACACGCGCAAGGATCAACGCGGCTCTTTGTCATTCGCTCGTAAGATTTCCGTATAGGCTTTGCAGACAAGATCAAAAGCCTGGAGATCTTCGACGCTAAATTTCTCCAGGAGCACTTTACGGGTCTTGACGATATCAATATTATCGTACCGTTTGTGGGCGAGGGCGAGCTTCGCACCGTTTTCCGTCGTTGTAAGATGGTAGACCGATCCGTTTTCTTTGGAATTGACACGGTCGACAAGTCCAAGATTGATGAGTTTACGGACAATCTGCGAAATGGCGGACGTCGTACGACGCCAATGGTTCGCAATCTCCGTCACGGTCGTGTCCGGACAATCGTAGATATCGGTGAGGATATGGGCTTCAATCATCGTTAAATCGGGTCCATAGCCGTAATTGCGCCTGGTTGAAAAATAATTGGAGTATGCCAAGATAAAATCATACATCGGATTCACGATTGTAGAGAGTGCGCGATATCGACGCGCGACAATCTCCTCGGACTCATCGTTTTCAATCCAAGTGTTCATGATTTCGTTTTCATAAATCGCTTTGTGGTCGCTTGAATTCTTCATAGTACACCTCTTTATTACTATATACTACAGTACAAATTTGTACAAGTGCAAAGGCTATGCAAAAAGGTTTTCATATCTCTTGACAAGGCAATGGGGTTAGCCTATAATGAGTTAAGGAGGTAAATAGTTTAGCAACAAATGTGATTTTTGCTGAATGACGGATCTCCTAAAATATTTGCAAGGAGGTTTCAATATGGATGCTCAAAAGAAACAAGGCACGTCGACCAAAGAGCTCAAACAAGTGCTTTCATTTACCGATTTGATGGGCACGGCGGTCGGACAGATTATTGGCGCGGGCATTATGACGCTCATGGGAATTGCCATTGCGATTACGGGGAAAGGGGTGCCGTTTGCTTTTCTCATTTCGGCGATTCTCGTCATCTGCGCGTCCATTCCCTACGTCATCATTTGCAGTACGGTTCGCGTACGTGGCGGAAACTACACGATGGTTTCCATGCTGGCGGGTAAAAGATTGGCCGGAGCTTATATTATTTTGTACATATTCGCGAACATTTCGATCGCGATGTATGCGCTCGCGTTTGCCGATTATTTTGCATCTTTATTCGGCATGACCCACACGAAAATCATTGCGCTCATTGTTCTCACATTTGTCTATATTCTCAACTTTATGGGGATTGACAAGATGGCAAAATTTCAGAACATCATCGTCCTTTTGATGTGCATCGCACTCGGACTCTTTGCCGTTATGGGGATTCCGAAGATTCAGCCGGGATATTTTGACGGAAAAGTTCTCCTGCACGGCGTATCGGGATTATTACAAGCAGGCGGACTCTTGACTTTTGCGACCGGCGGCGCAAGTAACATTGCCAATCTGTCGGCGGAAGCGAAGAATCCGACGCGCGATATTCCGCTGGCAATCATCGTCTCTACGTTTACCGTAGCCATCCTTTACGGCGTGATCGCATTCGTAGCAGCGGGCGTATTGCCGATTGAAGAAGTCGCCGGCCAGAACTTATCCAAGGTCGCAGCTGCGGTTTTATCGAAACCGCTCTATATCTTCTTCATGGTATGCGGCGCGATGTTTGCGCTCCTGTCGACTCTGAATGCACAACTTGGCTGGTGTTCGAAGCCGATTATGCAGGCATGCGACGACGGATGGCTTCCGAAAAAACTCGCGTATGTCCACCCGAAATACAAAACGCCGGTCATTATCCTCACCATTTTCTATGCAATCGGCGTCATCTGCATCGTCTCGGGTTTAAGTATTCGAATTCTCGGTAACCTGTGCGTTGTTGCAACACAGCTCGCCGCACTGGCAATCTGCATCTTCACATATCGTCTGCCGAAAATTGCACCAAATGGATGGGAACATTCTAAATTCAAAACTTCGCAAGGGATGCTGATCTTCTACGTGTGCCTTGCAACCGCGGCTGCAGTTTTCAACATCTATCTCAATGCAAGCCAGCTTACGAAACCGCTCTTGATTGGCAATTTCTTGGTTCTCATCGGAGCCATTATCTACTCACAACTGCGGTACAAACACACGACATTCGATGTCAGCTATGAGGAAATAGACGCGTAGCGCCCTCAAGAAAGGAGCAATCTATGAAATTTGATTTTGATAAAATCATCGACCGGAGAGGGAAAGATGCCGTTGCGGTCGAGGGGCTGGGACTACGTCCGGGGTTTACGCCGGATGCGCCGAAAGAAGGATTTGATGTCATTCCGATGTGGGTGGCGGATATGAATTTCGAGACGGCGCCGTCGATTCCCGAGGCGATCATCGAGCGTGCCAAGCATCCGCTCTACGGGTATTATTTGCCGCGGAAGGAATATTACGACGCCATCATCAAGTGGCACGCGAAAAGAAAGGGCGTAGAGGATCTTACGCGCGAGATGATCGGTTACGAGAACGGAGTTCTGGGCGGCGTGATGAGCGCCCTCTCGGTCCTGTGTTCCAAGGGCGACAAAGTGCTCTTGCACTCGCCGACCTATATCGGGTTTACCGCGTCGCTTGAGAATGCCGGCTATTCCATCGTGCACTCTCCGCTTTATCTCGACGACGAGGGCGTCTACCGGATGGATTATGACGATATGGAGAAAAAAATCGTGGACAATGCCATCCATGCGGCGATTTTCTGCTCGCCTCACAATCCTACGGGGCGCGTGTGGGAGCGCGAAGAGCTCGAACGGGCGATGGACATCTATCGCAAACACGATGTCACGGTGATTTCGGACGAGATCTGGTCGGATATTCTCCGCGAGGGATTCACGCATATTCCGACGCAATCCGTCTCCGAAGACGCCAAGGAGCGCACGATTGCACTCTATGCACCGTCGAAAACGTTCAATCTCGCGGGTCTCATCGGCAGCTATCACGTCATCTACAACAAGAGATTGCGCGATCGCGTGAGAAAAGAATCTTCGCTCGGCCATTACAACGAGATGAATCTCCTTTCCATGTATGCGCTCATCGGCGCGTACAGCGAAACGGGGAATGCCTGGGTCGATGAAATGCTCGAGACGATTGAGAAAAACATGCGTTTTGCCACGAATTTTATCGACGAGAAGCTCGAGGGCGTGACGTACAGCGCACCGCAGGGGACCTATATGCTCCTGATCGACTGCAGCGACTATATGAAAGCGCACGGCGTGACGATCGAAGAGATCGAAAAAGCCGGCTGGGATGTCGGCGTGGCATGGCAAGACGGCAAGATGTTCCATGCCCCGCATTCCATTCGGATCAATCTCGCTTTGCCGCTCTCGCGCGTGCGAGAAGCCTTTGAACGGATGGAAAAATACGTCTTCGTGCGATAAAATTTGCGTCATGCAGATGGAAGCAGGCTTTGCGGATGCGGCACGAACTCACCGCAAGGCCATGAACACACTTTGGATGAAGAAGATCTCTCGCGGGATCTTCTTTTTCATTTGCATATACCGTTTTGTCCGATTGTCCAATTGTTTCCGATTGTACAATCAACCGGCGTCCATTTTGACGGGTTGACCAATCAAGCGGCGTTCATTTTGGAGGATTGTACAATCAAGTGGCGTCCGTTTTGCCTGGTTGACCAATCAATCGGCGTCCGTTTTGGCAAGGAAAAAGGCGCACGCAAGGTTGGATTGCTTGACACGCTCCGGGAAAACTCGTATACTTATGAAGTACCTTTTTTGGAGAGCTGGCCGAGTGGTCGAAGGCGCACGACTGGAAATCGTGTAAACGTCAAAAGCGTTTCGAGGGTTCAAATCCCTCGCTCTCCGCCATCCGTACAACACGGGGTAGTAGCGGCACCTTGTCGCCTGCAATCCGCTATAGCAGGGTGTGCTCGCGCCGAGGCTTTCTCTGTGCACGGCAGGCCGCATTAAGTAGTGTTGACAAATGGGTCTTGCGCAACAAAAATCTATGAACCTCGTCAGGTCCGGAAGGAAGCAGCGATAAGTGGACACTTTTGTGTGCCGCAAGGGTGCCTATTTCGAGCCAACTGGTGCGTTACCGCGTGTGCAGTTTGAGACGAAGCGCGAGCGTACGGTACATATCGGAGAATGCAATGTGCATTCTCTTTTTTATTTTTCGAGGCTTTCACGGTGCCTTTTTGGTATAATGAATAGGAATCGGGGTGATTCTATGCATCAGGCGCTCTACCGTCTGTACAGGCCCAAGACGTTCGACGAAATTCTGGGTCAGGACGCGGTGGTCTCCGTCTTAAAAGAACAAGTTCGCACGGGTGCAATCGGGCATGCGTATCTTTTTTCGGGCATGCGCGGTACGGGGAAGACTTCGTGTGCCAAAGTGTTCGCACGGGCACTCAACTGTCTCGATCCGCACGGAGGAAATCCCTGCAACCATTGCGAAAACTGTGAAAAAATCTTAGAAGAAGCGACCATCGACATCATCGAGATGGACGCGGCAAGCAATAGGCGCATCGACGACATCAGAGATCTCAGGGAGCGCGTCATCTATCTGCCGCAGGATCTCAAATATAAAGTCTATATCATCGACGAGGCGCATATGATCACGAACGAGGGGTTCAATGCGCTCTTAAAAACACTCGAAGAACCGCCCTCTCATCTCGTCTTTATTCTCGCGACGACGGAACCGGAGAAGATTCCGAAGACGATTCTCTCGCGCGTGCAACGTTTCCATTTTGCAAGGCTCTCCGACGAGGTCATCGCAAACCATGTGGCGGACGTACTGAGACGAGAGGAGAAGACCTTCGACGAGGATGTCCCGGAGAAAATTGCATTGCGATCGGGCGGGGCGATGCGTGACGCCCTCACGAGTCTCGACCAGCTCATGCATTTATCGCACATTCGCACGGAGGACGTCGACGAAGTGACGGGGAGTTCCGAGACGGAAAATATGGAGATTCTCTTCGAAGCGATTGCGAAGAAAGACGCCGTCGCGGCGGGGAACGTCCTTGCGTCCATGCGCGGCAATCCGGAAGTGCTTTTAAGCGATCTTACGCTCCGCGCGCGGAAAATTCTCAGGGAGAAGATGGGCGCCGTCCCGGCCACCATACCGTGGATCGAAGAAATTTCCGAGGATTCGGCGCTCCATATGCTAAGGCTTTTCCTCGATACGAAGACAAAACTCCGTTTCTCGGACGACGGCCATTTGCTCGTGGAACTCGCGGTCTACGAAGCGATCTACGAGACCGACAAACGCGCGCTCGAGGAACGCGTGGCAAGACTCGAGGAAATGCTCCGAGACGGCGCGGTGCCAAAATCCGAGACGACCGAACCGCGGGAGACGCCCGTGAAAGCGCCGCAAGCCCGACCGAAAGAAACGGCAAAGCCGGCAAAACCCGTCGAGCTGAAGGCACCTATGCCGACGGTGAAACCCGCGGAACCGACACCGAAGGCCGCGTCACGGCCCACTGTCCAAGCCAAAGCGACAGCTACCGACGATTATGAAGACGCGTGGACGATCGATCCGTCGGAGATCGAAGAGATGGATTGGGACAGCCCTTACGAACCCGAAGAAACGACCGCGCCGACGGCGAAACAAACGCCCGAGGCAAAGCCCGTCTCTCTGGAGATTCCGACCGAGAAGCCCAAAACGGCGCCGGTGGAAGCGGAGACGCCGCCCGAGGAAAAACCGACAGCGAGAGAAACATCGGAGACGGCCGTTCCGGAAGCGGAACCCGAGACGGAGGAAGTGCGAGACGAGACGGACACGGAGGACCCGGAGATCGACTTTGACGCCCTCTTAAAGCGCATCAGCGCACAGGATCCCGCCATGGGGACACTACTCTCTTTCGGCACCTTTGCGGGAGTAGAAAAGGGAATCGTAAAAGTCACATTTCCCAAGAAACATGCGTTTCAACGCGATTATCTCGCGCATCCCGACAGACTCGACCGACTCGCGGAACTTTCACAAACCGACGGCAAGGCCGTCCGTTTTCTACTGACACTGGAAGAACAAGGCGATCAAAGCGAAGAAATTCGCGCGTTTTTTGGAGATTTATTGGAGAGAGGAGAACGATATGAAGAGAAATAAATTCCCGGGTATGCCCGGCAATATGAACAATATGATGAAACAAGTGCAAGAGATGCAAAGGAAAATGGAGGAGGCGCAGGCGAAGCTCGACGAGACGGAGATTTCCGGCAGTGCGGGCGGCGGCATGATCGAGGCGGTCGTCACGGGCAAAAAAGAGCTCGTGCGCGTCAAGATCAATCCGGAAGTCGTCGATCCCGAGGACGTCGAGATGCTCGAGGACCTCATCGTAGCTGCTGTCGGCGATGCCATGCGAAAAGCGGAAGAGATTGCAAATTCGGAGATGTCAAAACTTACCGGAGGCATCAATATTCCGGGTTTTTAGAGGTGGATCATGCAATATCCGAAACCCATTGAAGATTTGATCCATACACTGAGTTATCTGCCCGGCATCGGACAAAAATCCGCCCAGCGCATGACCTTTACGATTCTCGACTGGCAGCCGGAGAAGATCGACGAACTCGCGGACGCGCTCGTCGCGGCAAAGGAAAACATCCATCCCTGCAAGCGTTGCAACAGCCTCACGGATGAGGAGTACTGCACCGTCTGTCGATCGGACCGTGATGAGACGAAACTCGTCGTCGTGGAAGATACGATGAAGATGGTTGCGTTTGAGAATATGGGGAATTACCGGGGAAAATATTATTGTCTCGGCGGACTCGTGTCGCCCCTAAGGCGCATCGGGCCCGAGAAACTCGCCATCGAAGGACTCTTCAAGATCTTAGACGAGGGCGTGGTCGAGGAAGTGATTCTCGCGCTCAGTCCGACTTCGGACGGGGAGACTACGACGTATTTTCTCAAGGACATGATGAAGGACTACAAGGTTCGCGTCACGAAACTCGCCCAGGGCATTGCGCCCGGCTCGAGTCTCGAATACTACGACGCGTATACTTTGTCCCGCGCGTTTCTGGAACGGCGGGATGTGGAGGATGATTAGATGAGATGTTATGCGGCAAAAAGTGAACATATGACGCTCGGCGGCGTGCCGTGCACCGTGGCCAAACCGGTTTTTGATGCGCCGCTTCTTTTTTACTATCACGGTTGGTCGTCTTCGCCCGATGAACAGGGCCTAAGACTCATGACGCTCGCCGGCGCGGGCTACACCGTGATCGCTCCTTGTGCGGATCTGCACGGGGAACGGGGGAAAGTCGACTATGACAAACCCGAAGTCATTGCGGAGGTGTTCTTCCGCGCCATTCGCACCCATCTTGAGGAATTTGACGCGCTCAAAGCTGCGGCGAGGGAACTCATTCCCATGGGTCCCGCGTTTCTCTACGGCAATTCCATGGGCGGGATGACGGCCTATCATCTCCTTACACGCGAAGATTTTGCGGCGGCGGTCATCACCAATTCCACGCCGTTTACGCGCAAGTGGGCGGACTATGTGGAAGGGGAATTCCTTGAGGGACTTCCCATGGAAGGCGTGCTCGACGACGCGTCTTTTCCCACGCGCACACCGTTCTATGCGATGGGCGGCGATGCGGATCCCGTCGTGCCGCAAAAAGACGTGCGTGAAGTGCTGGAACCGGAGGACCGATATCTCAATTTCCCAGACCTGGCGCACTTTGTCACGGCCGTGATGATGAATCAGACCGTTGATTTCTTTGACAAACATCTCAAGGGAGGTTGCCATGAGTGAAAAAGGATTTACGATCATTGTTGTCATTGCCCTTTTTTTCTATCTGTATTTCAACTGGAGATCGGGGCAGATTCGATTTGGCGAAGTTGCAAAAAAATACAAACGCGTGACGCCCGGCGCTGCAAAGATTCTATGGGATCGCGGCGCAACGTTTGTCGATGTGAGAAGCCCTGAGGAATTTCACGAGGTTCACATTGCGGGGGCAATCAATATCCCCGTTGAAGAGATTCTAAACGGCGCAGAACTCCCGGACCGGGAAAAGGAGACGGTGCTCTACTGCCGCAGCGGCGCACGGAGCAAGAATGCGATCACGCATCTCATTCGCAGGGGCTACACCAATCTCTATGATCTTGGCATGTTGGATGTTTGGAACGGCCCCGTCGAATGGCCGGATGACAATGCCAACGAGTGAACTCATCATCCTCGCCGTCGCCCTTTCGATGGACGCTTTTGCGGTCTCCGTCGTCAAAGGACTCGAGGCGGGGAGGAAAAATTTCACTCTGGCCGTGAAACTCGCGCTGGCGTTCGGATTCTTCCAAGGATTCATGCCGCTCGTGGGATATTTTCTCGGCATACAGTTTCTTCCGATCATCGCACCGATTGACCACTGGGTCGCCTTTGTCATCCTGGGCGCACTCGGGATTCATATGGCGTTTGAGAAAGACGAGGAGAACGCGGAGCCGCAGCCCGTCACGTGGATGGAAATCGGTACACTGTCCATCGCCACGAGTATCGACGCGCTGGCCGTCGGCATCACCTTATCGACCATCACGGGGAACATCGCCCGTGCGGTCACCGTGATCGGATGCACGACCGCCGTGATTTCGTTTCTCGGCGTCAAACTCGGTTATGTTTTCGGGCAAACACTCGGACGGAAAGCGCGTATTTTCGGCGGGACATTGCTCGTTCTCATCGGACTCAAAATTTTACTCGAGCATCTCGGCGTCTTTGTGCTAACTTGACAAAAGACGCCACAAGGATTATTCTGACTACAGGTTTTTTTAATGAAGGAGGATATCATGGAACAAAGACCAAATAGAAACAGGCCCGAAGGTGCAAGACCCGCTCAGAGACCTCAAGGAGCGAGACCCGTACATCGAAAAAGAAAAAAGAAAAAGAGCATTCTGCCGATTCTTTTGATTGTATTACTCGTTGCAGCATGTATCGTCGCAGCAGGGTATTTCCTCAAGAAGCGAGGAACGACGCCCGCAACGACGGAAGAAGCGACCCCCACGGCTGAAGAAAGCTATGTTCCGCGCGAAAAAGAACCAGTGCACAACGACTTCAAATACAACGACGATGTCACGCTCACGTCCGAGATGATTCGTGAGCATCTCGATCAGATCCACAAGGATCCGACGTCCGTCGAGTTTATCTATGATGAGCCGGTGCAACTTGATACGTGGCAGACCGTCTTGCACGATCAAAGCTTCTATGACGAATTTGCAATCGGTGCGGTTCATATCCCCAACCAGAGCATTCGCCTGCCGATCATCCAAGGCATGAGCGACAAGCACATGCACGCCGGCGCGGCAACGCTCACGCCCTATCAGGTCATGGGCACGTACAACTATCCTTTGATTTCGCACAAGATGTTCCTCTTGATGGATCAGAACATCCTCTTCAACTGGCTTGAGTTCACGAAGATGGGCTCCGTCATTCGCCTGACGGATCTCGAAACCATCTGGGAATACGAGGCCTTCGCCTTTGACAAAATCGGCGAAGACGAAACCGAAGTCTTGGATCCGTTCGAAAACTTCCCGGAAGACAGAACGCCGGAAGTATCGCTCATCACTTGCGTATCGCTCGACGATCCGGATTCCCGTTATGTCCTTCGCGGTAAACTCGTCAAACAATATCCGTACTCCCAAGAAGCATTCGATGCGAATGACCCGGTTTATCCGGACGATCGCGGAGAAGAAGAATAATAATCAAAAAACGGACCTCGGTCCGCTTTTTTGGTGGAAAAAAGGCGCCCTCATTCGGACGCCTTTTCTTTGTCTTTATTTTCCTTCTTCGTACAATTTGCGCATTTCTCTTACGAGCGTGTGGAATTTCTCGAGCGCCTTGCCGACCGTGGCGGGATTTTCCATATCGGCGCCGGCTGCGCGGAGTTGATCGATGGGGAAATTTTGTCCGCCGTTCTTGAGGAAATTCTTGTAGGCTTCGAGTGCGCCTTCTTTCTTCGCGAGGACGCCTTCGGAGAGCGTGATGGCTGCCGAAAGTCCGGTCGCATATTGATAGACGTAGAAATTGGAATAGAAGTGGGGGATGCGCGCCCATTCGTACTTAATTTCTTCGTCGTTTACGAGCGGTTTGTAATACGCTTTATTGAGATCGGCGTAGAGTGCGTTGAAATCCTCCGCCGTGAGCGCTTCGCCCGCCATGACGCGCTTGTGCACTTCGTCCTCGAATTCCGCAAACTGCGTCTGACGATAGATCGTGCCTTTGATCGTGTCGAGATAGTGATTGATCAGATACATCTTCTCCTCGCGGCTTTCGGCGCGTTTGAGGAGATAATCGAGCAAGAGCATCTCGTTGAAAGTCGATGCCACTTCCGCGACGAAGAGCGTGTAGTCGGAATAGATGTGGGGATTGTTGTTGCGGGAATAATACGAGTGGACGGAGTGTCCGAGTTCGTGTGCCAGCGTGAAGACGCTGTCGAGATTGTCGTTGTAGTTCATGAGGATGTACGGATCGGATTCGTACGAGCCGAAAGAGTATGCGCCGGATTTTTTGCCTTTTTGCGGATAGACGTCGATCCAATCTTCGTCAAATGCACGCTTGATGATGGAGACGTATTCCTCTCCGAGCGGCTCGACGGCGCCGAGCACCATTTCTTTCGCTTCTTCGTAGGGAATCTTGCGATCGTAGTCCGCAAGTGCGGGCATGTAGACGTCGTACATGTGCATCTCGTCCATGCCGAGCATTTCTTTCTTGAGCTCGTAGTATTCGTGCAGAGCCGGGAGATGTTCGCGTACGCTCGCGACGAGCGCGTCGTAGACTTCGCCGGAGATGTTGTTTGCATAGAGCGCAAAATCGCGCGCGCTCTTGTGATGGCGAAGTTCCGCCTCGACGCACATGGATTTGACATTGGTGTAGAGCGTCGTCGCGATCGTTTGGATATGACCCGCGTAGACGGCGTAGTATTTCTCAAATGCCTCTTTCCTGAGCGCCTCGTGTCCTTCCGTCAAAATCGGCACGAAATTCGACTGTGTGAGTTCGACTTTGTCCGGATGCTCCTCGAGGACGGGGAACGTCATATCGGCGTTGGTGAGCATATAAAACGCGTTCTCGGATGCGTTTCGGATATCGGATGTCTTCGAGAGAATGTATTCCTCTTTTTCGGAGAGCGTGTGCGCTCTCATGCGCGCGAGACGATCCATGTATTTGCCGTACGCTTCGAACGCCTTGTCGTCACGAATTTTCTTCCACGCCTCTTCCGAGAGACCGAGGAGATACGGATCGAGGAACGAGAGCTCTGCCGAAACCTTGCCGATCATGCCTTCGACGCGCAGTGCGAGCTTTTGTTGTTTTGCGACCGTGCTGTCTTCGTCGCGTTTCATAAAGGCATAGGCGACGAGCGTCTCGAGTTTCATCGAGATATGGTCGATGTGATCCATGATGGCGAGAAGGTTTTTCTCGGGATTTTCTTTGAGTTTGACCAGTTCTTTCGTTTGTTCTTCGATATGCGCGATCGCCGCTTCGACAGCCGCGTCATCCGCATAGATTTTTTCGAGATTCCATTTATCTTTCATGTCATTACCTCCTTTCCACATTATAGGGGAAAACGGATGGCGGTGCAAAGCCGAAGACGCGCATTTTGATAGATTTTTTTGGAAATGGGTATATATAAAGTAGCACGTATAGGAGGTTATGCTATGAAACTTCAGTACAACGGCAAGAACATCACGGTCACGGACGCGCTCCGCGACGTTGCCGAAAAGAAACTCGGCAGACTCGACAAGTACTTTGACGAAGAAGTCAAGGGCAATGTCATTTTCAGCCTAGAAAAAAATGCTCGCGTCGTGGAGGTTACGATCAAACTCCCGGAGGGTGCTTATATAAGAACGGAACAGTCTTCGGACGATATGTACTCTTCCATTGACCGCGCGGTGGACGGACTCGAGGCTCAGATCCGCAAGCACAAGGGAAAAATGCAAAAGCGCTATGCATCCCGTGGACGCTCGATCCGTTTTGAAAATATCCCCGAGGTCGAGCCGGAACAAGAGGAAAAATCCTCGATCGTCAAGGTTAAGAGATTCCCGCTTCGCCCCATGGATCCGGAAGAAGCTGTCCTCCAGATGGAACTCTTGGGACACGATTTCTTCGTTTTCATCGAGCAGGACGACATGGATCAAGTCGCCATCGTCTATAAGAGACAAGACGGGAACTACGGTCTCATCGAACCGGAAATTCTATAAAAAAGCAAAAGAAAACCCCCTCGGATCCGAGGGGGTTTTTGATTTCCCACATACGTGTTCAGCGAATTAGAGAGTCGCCTCTTTTTTGGACTCGACCGCTTTTGATAGGATCCAGCCGATGACGAGTGCGACGATGCTCGGTACGAGCCAACCTAGTCCTGCAGAAGACAAGGGGAGGAACGAGAGTGCATTGCGCACGCTTTCGCCGCCCAGGGCGTCACAGACGGAGAGGATGAGCGTGACGACCGTCACGAGTCGATAGACGATCTTACTCGAATGGATGACGGGATCGAGGAATACCAGGACGATGAGGACGAGGCAAAGCGGATAGAGGATCGTCAGGACCGGCAGGGAGAACGCAAGGATCTTGTCGAGACCGCGATTCGCAAGGAACAGACTGAAAAGAGAAATGATGACGGCAAAGGTGCGATACGAAATCTTCGGAACCAGACGGTGAAAATACTGCGAGCAGCACGTGATGAGTCCGACGCAAGTCGTCGTGCAGGCGAGTAAGAAGATAAGGGCCAAGAGGACCGCGCCGAACCAACCGAATTGTTGATCCGTCATGACGCGCAGAACTTCAGCGCCGTTGGGATAGCCCTGCGAAATGCCGCTTGAGACCGAACCGATGAAACTCAGCATAAAGTAAATCGTACCGAGGAAAATTCCTGCAAGGACGCCCGTGCGAGCCGTTGCGCGGATGGCGACTTCCGTATCGGTGATGCCGTAGCTTCTCATAAGCTCGATGATGACAATGCCGAAGACGAGGGCTGCCGCCACATCCAGCGTCTGATACCCGTCGACAAAACCGGAGAGGATTGCATGATCGGCATAGCGCCCGGTTGCCGGCGCCGTGGATTTCGGGCCCAGCACGACGGCAATGAACATGAGGACAATGAGCGAAATGAGGATCGGCGTCAAGACTTTGCCCATACGTTCAACCTGTTTCTTCGGATTGAGAGAGAGCCAAAGCGCCACGCAGAAAAAAACAACGGTGAAGAGAAGAAGTGCAAGATTCGGATTAAAATCTCCGATATACGGCTGGATTGCCAGCGCAAACGGAACTGTCGCCGTGCGCGGAATGGCAATCATCGGACCGATCGAGAGATAAATCAAGAGACTGAATAGCTGTGAAAAGACGGGATACACGCGATCTCCGAGTTTCTCGAGCCCGCCCGTACGCGCGACCGCCGCCACGCCCATGACTGGGAAACAAACCGAGGTCAGGAGAATGCCGATGAGGGCGAGGAAAAATCGACTGCCCGCCAGATTCCCGCTATACGGAGGGAAAATTAAGTTGCCGGCACCGAAAAACATGGAAAATAACATCAGCGCCGTATAGATGAATTGCTTTTTTTCGAGTTTCATGAGTTTCCTCCAAGAGATTATTTCTAACATTATAATCTGTTTCGGAAAGAAATGCAAAGAAAAACATAATTTTTCTTTGACGATCGATGGATGAAAAGGATCAAAAAGGAGTTGACAATTGAAGAAAAGATCTATATACTATTCACGTTCACTCAGATGAGCGCCTTTAGCTCAGTTGGTAGAGCAACTGACTCTTAATCAGTGGGTCCAGGGTTCGAGTCCCTGAAGGCGCACCAGCGTTTTCGCGCTTTTCCATATTTTTTAGAATGTTGGAAAATAGCGCGTTCTATTAAAAAGAGCGGATTGAATATCCGTTCTTTTTTTATATTTTTCTACATATTACATTCTAGTAGCCAACTGGTAGCCAACAACGGCATAAAAAAAGCGGGACGACTTGCCCGCTTTCAAAATTTCCTTATACATCAATACGCTTTTTATACAGTGCAGAATTTTTTATAAATACATCGCGTCAAAAATCTCGACGGCTTTTTCTTTTTGTTCAGGCATTACGTGAGTATAAATATTTAGCGTCGTTTGGTAATCGCCGTGCCCCATCAGATGCTGTACCGTCTTTATATCGACCCCAGCCTCAAAGAGCCGTGTCGCGTAGGAGTGACGAGCAGCGTGAAGCGGTTTCGGGTCAATCCCGAGTCGCTTGCAGATCGCTTGGATGCGACGCGTCGCGCGTTTCTCTTCGATCGCACGCGCCTCGACGCGGCCGCCTACCATTTTATAGTCTACAAAAATAAAAGACTTCTCAGAAAAAGGAATCCCGAAGCGCATATGCAGTTCGCGCGCCTTTAGCTTTCTTGCTCGCAGAAAATTCACGGCTACCATCGGCAAGGCGATCGTCCGTTCCGCGTTCTCCGTCTTTAGTCCGCGCCGCTTGTTTTTGTCCATTTTTCTTTTTCCGTCTTTGAAAGTGTACTCCCGCGCAAGTTGCTTTCTGACGTGTAAAGTTTTTCCGTTAAAATCTTCCCAAAGTAGACCCCGAAGCTCTCCGCGACGCAATCCAGTGAAGAAGTCTAGATAGATCATCGCCTCGACCGGATCGTCAAGGCGAAGCGCGTCAATGATCTTCGTTTGTTCGTCGCGCGAGAAGATTCGGTAAGTTTCCTGATTCCGTCGTGACTTTTCTTTTTTTGGCAGTTTTACGTGTTCCGCCGGGTTTGATTGAAGGATTCCTGCGACGACGGCATGATCTAAGAACATCCGCATGAGGGACAGCGCGGTCTTCGCCGCGTCGTTTGATTCCCCTTTTCCCTTAATGTTGTCTATAAATTTTTGCAAATTCATAATATTTATATCGCGCACTTTTGTCTTTGCAAACGGCGACGGCTCAATCCGCAGCCTATAGGCCGAATCGTATCGCGCTAGGGTTGTTGACTTGATTTCTTTTGCCTTGATGCAGAAAAGCCAGTAGAAAAAATAATCGCCGAGAATCTCGTCGCCTTTTGTCGCGTATCCGGACATATCCTGTATTGCCTTGATACGCTCGACTTTCTCGACGACTTCGGCCTTTTTGAAGCTTGAAAAAGATTTGCGGATTTGCTCGCCGTCCTTGTCAAAGCCGAGTGTGATCCGCGCGGTCCAGTATTTGCGGCCGTTTCGCATCGTGTAAGTAATGCTGCCTTCTCCGCTTTGCGCCTTTGTTTTTTTCATAACAATAAAGCCTCCCATTTAACATTGGAGGCGTTTATGGTATACTAAGTTCGGGTAGGGCGTATCCCACAAGTGCGCCTCCATTTTCCTTTGCCCGCCTTGCTCCAACAAGGCGGGTTTTTTGTGCCTTTTTAGTTTTCGTCCGGGTCTTCGTAGGGCATCACTTCATCGTATACGATTTCTGCGTTCTGCGTCCTAAACTCCAAGACGGTATACGCTCCCGGCTTGTCCGGATCATCCACAGCGACAAGTGCAAGGAAAGGGAGCCAAAGATCGGTGTCGTCCGACAAGATTCCCATCACGCGGTAGGTGTGTTCGTAAGTTTTGCCGCGTTTGTCGGTAAGGTTCACATACGTGATGATCTCGAGCGCCTTGTTTTCCACTTTAACGTTCTGAATTTTGTAGTTCTCTTTGATAAAATTCGCGATCATCTCTTTCTGATAGGCGGGACTTTCCGCCTTCGGGACTTTCGGGCCGCTACAGGACTTGACGATCACCGTGATGATAATCGCCCATGCTATGAGATAGAGCACTGTTTTTAGCGGCCCCATTTTCTTTTTCTCCTTTTTCTTTCTTCTTTTTCGCGTTCTTCTTTCCGCCAATTCTTCACCCCCTCTTAAAATTTCCGCCGAGATTCTACCACGACCCCCGCGATCGTGACTTCGCCCGGATGCGTGTAGGTAGCAGGCGCGTAGTTCGTGTTCTCAGGCTGTAGTGTGATAGAGTGTTCCGTTAATTTTATGCGCTTAAGCGTAGCATCGTAGCCATTTACATAACAAGCGCAAATGTCGCCCGTGTTTGCGCACGCTTGCCGTTTTATAATGACGGTATCGCCATCGAGAAAAAGCGGATACATCGAATCACCGGAAACACGAAGCGCAAAGAACTCGTCGCCGTGCTTTGTCCACTCTTCGGGAATGACGACACGGCCAACGACATCCTCGATCGCCTCGATCGGTACGCCGGCGGGAATCGACCCGACAACGGGAATCGAGAACGCGCCGTCTGTTGTCGTTTCCGCCTCGTCCCAGCCCATAAGGTACGCTGTAGAAACATCCAAGATTGCGGCAATTTTCTTTAGCAAGTTAATGTCAACACCTTTAATCTTTCCCGCCTCATATCTTTGAACCGTAGCATCTGAAAGATCGACCATGTTTCCTAATTCTTTCAGCGAAAGCCCGGCATCGTTCCGCGCTGACTTAATTCTCTTTCCGACTTCTTCGTTAAATTTCATCGCGCACCTCCTTTCCTCTATATTAGCATTTTATTACATATAACGCAACTGTTTTTCAAAGAAAAATAAAATAGTTACATGAAATGCTTGACAGAATAAAAAAGCCATTGTAATATGTAGTTACACAATATGTAATACAGAAAGGGGGAGCAATATGAACACGGACAAACTAAGGGGGTACATCGTAGAAAAGCGAAAAACGTACTCTGATTGCGCAAAAGCGACAAACATGAGTATTACAAGCTTTTCAAACAAGATGAACGGAAAGTCGACGTTTGATATTGTAGAAATTAACGATCTAATTCAATATCTAAACATGCCCCAAGAATTGGCGACCAATATTTTTTTACAGCCGAAATTACATAACATGTAATTTTCAAGGAAAAGAAGGGAGAGGAAAATGGACAAGCTACTCTATGCGGACCAGCTGGCGGCAGAATTGGAGATCAGCCCGAATCTAGTCCGGAAATTGGCAAAAAAATATGACGACTTTCCGCAGTTAAGAAACGGAAACCGTCGACTTTTTATCAAAGAGGAAGTCGTCGATTGGCTAAAGACGAACAGCACTGCGGGGATCCGCGTGTAGATGCAAGAAAGGAAAAAAAGGAGACGGAAAAATGAAAAAAATATTCGACGAGATGAGATATATGGCGGCAATTAGTGGAATCTCAAAAAATTTGGAAAAAAGAGAATTTCGCAAAGACAAGGAAAATGGCCACCATGAAGCGCGAGAAGCAAGCGCGGAATTTTACCAAAGGATTATTGAAGACGTGACGGGTTTAGAGGTTTCAACAATTTATTACGACCGCAATAAGGAGAATTTCAAATTTGTCTTCAAAGAACGCTATGCGGGCGATCTTGAGATAGACGTCGAGCTTGACAGCCTCCAAGCGTGTACACGGGATGTGATTCGGCGAACTGAAGCGCATGTGAAGCGGATGAAAGAAAAGTAGAAAGGAGCAGGAAAATGAAAAAAATCATCAAGTTGGCATGTACAATCGACAACGAATTCGTCTACCTCAACCCGCAGCGTGTGCTCCAAGTCGCAAGCTTAGCGGGTAGGGCGCAAGTTTCAGGAAGAGATTTCACAATTGATGTGAACGGGTCATGGAACGAGATCAGAAGGCTTTTTAAAGGGCGCGAATTTATCGAATTGGTCGCATTAAGTAACAAAGCAAACGTGCTCGCCAACACGGCGAACATCTCGGAGTGGCACGAGCAAGACGGTGGAGTGTTCTTGGAGTTCGACGGCAAAGGCTTCGTCGTAGAGGGCACACTCGAGGAGGTTACGGCGAAGATTGCGCAAGCACTCGAGGAGGTCGAGCCAAAAAGGCGGATGGTCAACGCTGATAAACTGCGAGGCTTTATCGAGAAACATTTCTCGAGCTATAGCTATCTGGATTTTGCCAAGAAACTCGGCATAACTTACCCCCACCTCTACTACATCTTGAAAGAGTGGGTCACTATCGATAAGAAGACTGAGCAAAAGCTCACATCCCTTTTAAGCGAATATGGGGAAGATTTTGAGGATTACGCTTTTCTCGTCTCGGAAGAGATGGATCGCATGGAGGCGGGAGCGCGATGAAGGAAAAGAAGATCACGGTCACGCTTGAAGACTATCGCAAGGCGGAGGACGCGGTCATCAAGCAGATGACTTTGTCAATGACAAGCGAGTTTTCAAAAAATCTCGTGAAATTGATCGTGTGTTCAGTTGCGCGACATCTATGGTGGCATCTCACGCATCAAAAGGAAAGGATAGACGCATGAAAAACTATTTTGTTTTCTTCGCCGTATGGATCCTACTTGCCGTGATCGCCTATGCGGCCTACATGGCGGACATCGTCGAGGAGGACGACAAGAAAAGAAAGGCGCAGGCGCGAAATCGTGCTCGCAGGGAAGCGCATGAAAGCGCCAGGCGCCTTGCGGAGCTAAAGAGGCAGATTGAGCTTAGAGAAGCGGAGATCGCGCTACATGAAGCAAATCGCGCTTTCTACAAGACCGTCAACGCGCGCCGCGTGATCTTCGACAGCGTGAAGACCGACCCCGAGGGCAATCTCATATCGGCAAAAGGGCGAGTCGCCTAAGGGCTGGAGGGCATCATGGTCAGTTCAGCGAACGTCAACAAATTCTGCGCCGTGGTAGATAAGATCTATCAGTCAAGCGTCCGCATCGGAGAGCTTGACGACATCCATGCGCGGCTAGACGGCATCATACGGACAATCAAGGGAAAGCGCCGCGACGAACTCGACGAGCGTGCGGACGAAAAAGAAATCAAGATCGACATCGGCGACATCGTGACGTGGAAAGAGGGCGACCGTGCGCAAGGGCAAAAGTTTTTCCAAACCTACAAAGGCACTTGCGAAGAATCCTACCCGGCTTTTTATGTATTGCGCCTTGAAAACGGCGCAATGCGCACCATCAAGCGCATCAATAATTACGTCATCATCGACATCGAGCGAGGAGGCAAGTGTGACGGATGAAAGAGCAATCGAAAACGAGTGTATGAAGTTCTTACAAAAAGTTTACAGCCGCGCATTTGACGACGCGGAGGTGGACGCAGTGTTTGAAATCGTCGCGAAGATGAATCAAAGCTATCGCGAGACGTGCCGACGCGTAAACGCGGACGCAGAAAAATATATTTAAAAAAAGGAGGCCCTACCCATGCAAGACATCTATTCAGTAGACCCCGCATTTCGCGAGCTTGTCGAGCTTGACGAGCTGGACGACATCGACCTGTCGGAGGCAAAATATCAAGTCTTTTCACCGGAAGACAAGATCACGAATCTCGTCCGCGCCTATCAAAACAATCGCGCGGAGATTGAGGCATTAAAAAGCGAAGAAAAGAGACTCAAAGAAAGACGCGCGGCACGCGAACGCCGTGAAGAATGGTATCGCAAAGAAATCCAGGCGTGCATGTATTTCGCGCAAAAGCAAAAAATTAAAACGCCTTTTTACACCGCCTACATCGGCAAAGGACAGCCAAGTCTCACTGTGACGGATGAGGCGGGAATCCCGGACGAGTATTTCGAGACCGTGACGACCCGCAAGCTAGATCGGCGGAAATTACTCGACGAGATGAAAGCGGGCGTGTATATCGAGGGCGCAAAGATTGAGCAAAAAGAGACGATCAATATCAGATTGTAAAAAAGGAGGACAGAATGGAGGCACTAAAGGAGTACACGGCGCAGGAATCCGCGCCGACGGCGATCTCAATCATCGAGAGCGTCGACCTCACGCGCATGGAGCGGCAGATCCGCGCGATCTCGGACTTTCAGGAGCTCGTGCACTTAAATTTCAAGCAGGGGCACGACTACGGCGTGATCCCGGGCACGGGAAAGCCGACCATGCTCAAACCGGGCGCGGAGAAACTCATCCAGCTTCTCGGACTCAAGAGCGAGTTCCATATCATCGACATGACGAGAGATTTTGAGAAAGGTTTTTTTCAATACCAGGTCAAGTGCATCTTGAAGCACAAAGATGACATCATCACCGAGGGCCTCGGCTCGTGCAATACGAAAGAAAGAAAGTACATCAGGCAAGACCCCTACACGATGGACAACACGGTGCTAAAAATGGCGAAAAAACGCGCGCTGGTCGATGCGGCGTTAATGGTGGGCGCACTTTCCGACATCTTCACGCAAGACATTGAAGATATGGACTTAAACGGAAATTCTTACCGTCAGGCAAGGCGAAGAGTTTACACCGATCGCGACGGCACGATCACGAAAAAGCAGGCGCAGGAAATTTTCGACGCGGCAGACGGAGACGAAAAGCTCGTCCGTGAAGTGATGAAGGAGTTCGGCTATAAAAATTCACAAGAAATCAAGAAAACGGATTTTCGAAGCTTTCTTCTTTCCGTCGTAGAAAAAGTCAACGAAAAGATTTACAAGGCGACAAAGGCAGCCGTCGCAGAGAAAAAAGTGAAAGAAGCGGAGACGGCGCAAGGCGCGCCGACGGAGGACCCGCCGATCGAAGACCTTGCCGATCTACCGGACTTTCTCAAGGATGAAGGAGAAGAAGACGAGCAAAAGGAGTAAAGCATGAAGCTACGAAGCATTAGAACGGAGACTCTGGACGGCGGCTACACCGTCGTCCCGGCATCCATCCGACGGCTTGACATTTCCGGGGATGCGAAGATCATCTACTCCCTCATCTATAGCCGTCTTTGCCTATCGATCAAGAACGGCTGGCATGATGCGGACGGCGTCCCCTACTGTAACTACCGCCGGGAAGAAATGGCGCACGATGCGGGCATTCATGTGCGGAAAGTTGACCGATGCATGGACGAACTCAAGGGCGCAGGTGTTGTACGGACAATACAAGAATACGGACAAAAACCGAGGCGCATCTATCTTTTTGAGATCGTGGAGGACGAGAGCGAAGAAGAAAAAGCAGAAAAGTTATCCACAGAAAAGGCAAAAGAGCCTCGACAAAAGAGGGTAACCAAAAGTGGCTTACCAAAAGAGGGTTGCCAAAAACCGCAAAGTGGGTTGCCAAAAACCGCAAAGTGGGTTACCAAATGCGGCAAACATAGATATATATATAAATATATAAGAGATACCAGCATGCCGCGCGCGTGCGCGAGTGCGTATGCGGACGATGCAGGAGCGCCGCCTGTGGATAACTTTTCCACAGCAGAGGAAAGTGCGACGGGAAAAACGACGAGCGCCTCCTCGGTTCAGGATACAAACACAAAATATAAAAACCTACCCACCATGAAAGAGACAAGGAGCATAGAGATGACAAACGGACAAGCGCTGCCGCCGAAGATCGCCGAAGCGCTTTACAAAATCAAAAAAGGCGTGACGGCGAAAGACCGGGCGGAGATAAAAAGCATGATTGACGAGCACGGAACGGAACGCGTACTTACAGCAATCGAGACCGTCAGGGCACGCGGTACGAACATCGGGTCGGTTTCCTACATCCGGACGATGCTATCGGATGACCCGAAGCCGACAAAGCCCAAGCGGATTGATTATGCGACATGGGGACGCGCGGGGAATCTCGGGGTCCAGCCGATTGAAACACGCTACACGGACGCGGAGATGGCGGCAATCATTACCCGAAAGATCGCGGAATCACGCGGGGAGTTGTACGCATGAGGGAAGCAATCACATTTACCATTCACGGAGCGCCAATCACAAAAAAGAATAGCCAGCGGATCATCCGCGTCGCGGGGAATCGTCCGATGATCGTCCCGTCGGTAAAGTTTAAGGAGTACGAGCGCGAAGCGCTTTATCAGATACCCGCACGGTACAAGGGCAAGAAACTCGCCGGGCAATATAACCTGCGCGTCGCGTACTACATGCCGACAAGGCGGCGCGTCGATCTCGTCAATCTACTCGAAGCGACCTGCGACATCTTAACCGTGGCGGAGGTTATCGAGGACGACCACTCGGGGATCATCGTCGCGCATGACGGGTGCCGCGTCTATCACGATAAAGAAGACCCAAGGGCGGAAATCACACTGGAAGAAATCGAGGGGGACGCATGAACGGAGAAGCCGATAGACAACGATATGGAAAGCCGAAGCGCGGGCAAAACGTGCGCAACGTATCGGACAAGCCGAACACGCGCGCGGCGGAGAATTACGAAAAATCAAAACACGCGTTTGAACTTTCCGAAGAGTACATGAATCGCAAAAGAAATCACAAGCCCCTCCACGAACTGAAGAAAGCGAGGGGCGCACACATGGCGGCAATCGCCGCACTCAACAGCGAGATCAAAAGAATCGAGGAGGAAGAAAAGGGATGATCACATACAATAGCGCGAAGAATCTCGTTTCATACTTCACAAACATCGAGGACGTGGTGGCACTTGTCCGCGTGGAGTACGAGACAAACCCGGACATGGGGAAAGACGAGATGCCGAAGATGACGGAAATATGCCTCATAGAAATTAACTATTACACCAAAGAAATGAAAAATCCGCCGATCGCGACGCTTGAGATCGACGCGTTTTTTGAAAACGAGGAGGAGAACGGAAAGTGCGTCAGTTTTGATTTATCCGCATTTGCGGGAAAGAACGACAAGGGCAAAGAGCTCCGCGCGAAGCTGGTGAAGGAAATCGCAGATAGGATCTCGACTGCTATGGAGTGGGACTGGGCGGAGGTGGAAAAGTGAGCGACAAGATGCCGAAAGAGCTGCTGCAAAAGTACCAAAGAATGATGAAGCTTGTTCACGAACTACAGGAACTAGACGAAAAAATCGCAAAGTTACAATTCCTGTTATTTTGGGAATGCAAAGAGGAAATCACGGGCAGGCACTTTTTAGAAAAACATGTTACCGTGATGCGAGAATATCGGGAATCGCTACTCGCGCGGATCACGTGGGGGGCGTACTGATGCAGGCGAAAAACGTCGCGACGACAATCGGGAAGCTAAAGTCGCACCGCGGAATCTTAACGAAGCAAGAATATCTCACGCTGAAAGGGCAAGCACGGAAAGGCTATACCGATGCGGCCGAAGCGGGACTCAAGACAATCATCGAGCGAAATGAAAGAAAGGGGAAAAGATTATGAATCAAGTGGCACTAACCGGAAGACTTATCAAAGACATCGACCTGCGCTACACGAAAGGCGGGACGGCGATCGCGAACTTCACGCTTGCGGTGGATCGCGAGTTGTCGCACGAAAAGCGCGTGGAGGCGGAGGCAAAGGGAACACCGACGGCGGACTTTATCCGCGTGCGCGTATGGGGCAAGGCGGGCGAGAGTGCCGCGAACCATCTTCACAAAGGCGACAAGTGCGCAATCGTTGGACGGATCGAGACGGGACAATACAAGGACGAGACGGGCAAGACCGTCTACACGACCGACGTCGTCGCTTTCCGCGTCGAGTTCTTATCGACGAAAAGCACAGGCGGCCGACAAGCTCCGGAGCGCGAACTCGAGCTATCGGAATCGGATTTCCCGTTCTAAGGACCACGCGAGGGGGCGAGATGGACAGAGAGACACTCAGGCAATATAAGGACCTCAAGAAGGAGATCGAGGACCTCAAGGAGCGCATCCGACGCGAAGGGGTGGCGAAAGACACCGTGCGCGGCAGCTCCCCTCATTTCCCGTACACGGAATACGTCGTGACCGTGGAGGGCATCTCCGAGACGCGGGAGATCCTCGAGAAGCGCAAGAGACGCGCGGAGAGGATGACGCGAGAGATCGATCGCTTTATCCTCGCGATCCCGGACGCGAAGACGCGGCGGATCTTCGAGTGGCGCTATATTCGCGGGAAGTCGTGGGCAGAAGTCTCGCGCATTCTCGGCTATTACAGCGAGGACTATGCGCGGAAAGTACACGATCGCTATCTCGAGAAGGCCGGGGAATGAATTGTCCGTTTTGTCCGCTTTTCATGTGCTAGAATGGTAGTGTAGAAAAGTATGTTTAAGAATCCTCCTCGCGGAGGCGAAAAGGCGCGGCGTGGCCGTGCTTTTTTCGTGCATATTTTTCTCACAAAGGCGAGCGCATGGACGCTCGCACCTCCTTTCATTTTTGATACCCACCGAAAACGCGGGCGGCTTTCTTATTGACTCCTTTTCCGCCCGCGTCTCCTTCATGGGGGAAGGGCGTGCGCGTTCGTGTTGGCATACATAAGAGCGATCGGGGGTGATTCCATGGAGAAGCTCAAGAAAACGGGAGAAAAGACGAAAGGCAAGAACAGGCTCACATTAAAGCAGCAAAAGTTCGCGGATTATTATCTCGAACTCGGGAACGCCACGGAGGCGGCGAGAAGGGCCGGTTACAGCGAATCAACCGCGAGACAGGCGGGAAGCGCAAACCTCAAGCGGCCCGATGTGGACGCGTACATCCAAAAGCGCCTCCAAGATCTCGAGGACAAGGCGATCGCGAAGCAGGACGAGGTTCTGCGCTACCTTACGAGCGTGATGCGGGGCGAAAGCACTTCGGAAGTCGTCGTGACGGAACTATGCGGCGACGGCGAAAGCGAAGCGCGGACGATCAAGAAGCGCCCGGACGAGAAAGAAAAGCTCCAAGCCGCGAAGATGCTCGGGCAACGATACGGGACGTTTACGGATAAAGTGAGCGTCGACGGCACCGTGCCCGTGATCATTCAAGGGGCGGATGAGCTTGAGGAATAAAAGAGCAACGATCAAGCGCGTGTACCTCCCCGATGTGATCGGAAAGGGGTATCGCGATTTCTGGAATTTTGAGGGACGCTATCGGGTGGTCAAGGGCTCGCGTGCGTCGAAGAAGTCCACGACAACGGCGATGAACATGATCTATCGGATCATGTGTTATCCGAACTCAAACGCGCTCGTCGTGAGAAAGGTCTATCGGACGCTCAAGGACAGTGCGTTCGCACAACTGAAATGGGCGATCAAAAGACTCGGGGTCGAGGGCTACTGGAAGGCGACGGAAAGTCCCTTGGAACTCACCTACACGCCGACGGGGCAAAAGATTCTATTTCGCGGGCTCGACGATCCGATCAAGGTGACGTCGGTCACGGTCGATCAAGGGCATCTCACGTTCCTTTGGATCGAGGAGGCCTACGAGATCACGGATGAGGCGGATTTCGACATGCTCGACGAGTCGATCCGCGGTGAAGTGCCGCCGCCGCTCTTTAAGCAGATCACGCTCACTTTAAACCCTTGGAATGAACGCCACTGGATCAAGCGGCGTTTTTTTGATGTCGAAAGCGAGGACATTCTCGCGACGACGAACTACACGGTGAACGAGTGGCTTGACGAGTCGGACAAAAAGGTCTTCGCGCGGATGAAGCGGGATAATCCGAGACGCTATCAAGTGGCGGGTCTCGGAGAATGGGGCGTCGTGGAGGGGCTCGTGTATGAGCACTGGCACGAGACGCGGTTCGACCTCGAGGAGATCAAGAAGATCCAGGGGATCGAGAGTGCGTTCGGGCTCGACTTCGGCTACACGAACGACCCGTCGGCGCTTTTCTGCGGCATGATCGACATGCAGGGCAAAAGGCTCTTCGTCTTCGATGAGATGTACGAGAAGGGACTCTCGAACGAGGCGATCGCGAAGCGGATCACGGAGATGGGCTATGCGAAAGAGCGGATCAGGGCGGACAGGGAGATGAAGTCGATCGACCAGCTCCGGCTCTCGCTCGGACTCGAGCATATCGTGCCGGCGGAAAAGGGGCCCGACTCGATCGCGCACGGGATTCAGTTCATCCAGGACTATGAGATCATCGTGCATCCGCGGTGCGTAAACTTTCTCACCGAGATCGCGAATTATACGTGGGACAAGGATCGATTCGGAAATACCTTGAACAAACCGATCGACGACTTCAACCACCTCCTCGACGCGATGCGGTATGCGGTCGAGCCGTTCTCGAGGGATCGGAAGCTCAAGACGATGGACAAGAGAATCTTCGGATTTTAGGAGGCATTATGTTTCGAACAGCAAAAGACGAGCTCACGCTTGAAGAGATCAAGCGATTCGTGGACGCGCACAAGGTCGAGGCCGCGCGGTATCAAAAACTCCAAAACTACTACGCGGGGAAACACGAGATCCTCACGCGCGAGAAGAGGCTTGACGTGCCGGATCACCGAATCGTGAACCCGTATCCGCGCTATATCACGGACACCTTGGTCGGGTATTTTGTGGGACAGCCGATCCTCTATCAGGCGGTCGATAAGGACACGGATCTCGACGACAAGCTCCTCGCGATCCTTATGGACGTCTTCAGGTGCAATGACGAGGCACAGGAGAACCTAAACCTCGCGAAGACGTGCTCGATCAAGGGCGAGGCCTTCGAGGCCTTGTGGATCGATAAGGACGCGAATGTGCGCTTCAAGGCAATTGAACCCGACGAGTGCTTCTTCATCTACGACGACACGATCGAAGACGGGGTAAAGTTCGCCGTGCGCCACTACGAGGCGGAAGTGGACGGCAAGCCGGTCGAGACGGTCACGGTCTACGATCGCGAGGAGGTTCGCTCCTATCGATCGGAGAAGGGGACCTTGAAGCTTATCGAGGAGCCGCGGCCGCACTACTTTGACGGGGTGCCGGTCGTGCACTACGAGAACAACAGGGAGCGCACGGGCGACTTCGAGCAGGTGATCTCCCTTATCGACGCCTACGATCTCACACAGTCGAACACTTTGAACGATCTCGAACAGTTCACGGACGCCTACATGGTGCTCGTCAACATGCACGGGACGACGGAGGAAGATGTCGCGTCGATGAAAAGGAATCGCGTCCTCCTCGTCGACAACGACGGCGGCGCGCGTTGGCTCGTAAAGAACGTGAACGACGCCTGGGTCGAGAATATGAAGAATAGGATCAAACGCGATATTCACAAGTTCTCGGCGACACCGGACATGACGGACGAGAACTTCGGAGGGAATCTCTCGGGGGTCTCGCTGGAATATAAGCTCTTAGGCATGGAGCAGATCCGCGCGAATAAAGAACGTATGTTCAGGAAGTCCTTACGAGAGCGCATTCGCCTCATCACAAGCATCTTACATGTGACGAATCCGGAACTCGAATACACCGGGATCGACATGCGCTTTAACAACACGCTACCGCAGAACATTCTCGAGACGGCACAGACGATCGGCATGCTCTCGCCGCATCTTTCGGAGGAGACGCTGATCGCGCAGTTGCCTTTCGTCGAGAATGCCGCGGAGGAGATCGACAAGAAACGGATCGAGGACGAGGAGAGACTGGGGGCGTATAACTTTGACCTACTGGCAGAGACGCGCGGAAGAGAATCTACTTGACGACCTAAAGGACGCCGAGATCCTCCTCGGCCGCATGCGCACGGCCTATCGCGACGCGGCGGCACGGATCGAGAAAGAGATCTCCGCCCTCCTCGCGCGGTATATGAACGAGAACGGGCTCAGGCCCGAAGTCGCGTACATGTACTTATCGGATCCGGAGCTCCGGATCTTTAAGAAAGACCTCCTCGCCTATCTCAGGGAGATCGAACGCGCCGGGGTCAATACCGCGAAAGGGCGCACGCTCTATCTCGAGCTCAACACGCTCTCGACGCGCACGAGGCTCGAGCGCATGGAAGCCGTTCAGGCGATGGTAAAGGCCAATGCGGGGTCTCTTGCGGCCTATGAGGACAAAGCCGTGACGGAGCATCTCTCGAAACTCATGGAGAGGGACTTTGAAAGGAATCTCAAGGACTTCTACCACGGCGGCTCGAGGATGATGCGCGAAGCGATCGAGAGGCAGAACGTGCGGCTCACGAACGAGGACGTGCTCTTTGTGCTCCGCCAACCGTGGAGCGGCAAGAACTATAGCGAGCGGATCTGGGACGCGAAGTTCAACATCGCGGAAAAGGTCCGGCGCCTTGTCACGGCCAACCTCACGACGGGCAAACATCCGCGCGAACTTGCGAAAGAGATCACGAGCGAACTCGGAAAAGACTATAAGTACGTCGCCGAGCGGCTTGTGCGCACCGAGACGGCCTATGTGAAAGGGCAAAGCGACGTCCTTATGTGGAAGAAGCTCCATGTGCCCGAATACGAACTTCTCGCAACGCTCGACAATCGGACGAGCGAGATCTGCCAAGAGATGGACGGCAAGACCTTCAAGGTCTCGGAGATCGACGTCGGAACGAACTATCCGCCGCTCCATCCGAATTGCCGCACGGTCGCGATTCCCGTCGTTCCGGAAGAGGACAAGACCGAGGACAGGCGCATCGCCAAAGACGAGCACGGACGAACGATCTACATGCATAAAGATACAAAATACGAGGACTGGGCCAAAGAAATGGAAAAAAGACGCGCGTCGCAATAGGGCGCGTGTTTTTTTAATACAAAAAACAATCGAAAGGGTGAAAAAACATGGCTGAGGAAACTTTAAGGGCTGAGAACTTAGAGGGTCAGGAAGTCACGGAAGCGCTCGAGGCGCAGAAAGCAGAGGCAAACGGCCAAACTTACACCGAGGAGGATTTCCAAAAGAAACTTCAATCCGAGGCGGACAAGAGGGTGACCGAGGCGATCAAGAAGCGCGAGGAAGTATGGCGGGCTGAGTGGGAAAAGAAACTCGAAGCGGAGAAAACCGAAGCGGAGAGACTTGCCAAGATGAACGCCGACGAACGCGCGAGGGCGGAGTTTGAAAAAGAGCGCAAGGCCTTCGAGGAGGAGAGAGCGAAGCTCGAGAAGGACCGTCTCGAAGTTGAGGTCAGAAAGAGCCTCAGGGACGAGCATCTCGCGGAAGACTTCGCGCCGTTCCTCATGGGCAAGAGCGCCGAGGAAGCAAAAGCAAATATCGACGCCTTCAAGGCGGCATGGGAAAAGGCCGTCGAGGAGGCGGTCAAAGAACAGCTCAAAGGATCGGCGCCCAAGGCAGGCACGGGAACCGTGAAGAAAGACGCCTGGGACGATCTGAGAGAGAAATACAGATAAGAGAAAGGGTGGAAACACACAATGGCTATTAAGATCTACACGAAAGAATATGCAAAGCTACTCCAAGACGTTTTCAAGAAGAAACAACACTTTCTTCGTACTTTCGGCGGCTCGCTCCAAGTAGCGGACGGCGTCGCGAACAAAGAGAACTTCATTGAACTGAAGGTCTCGGACACCGACGTCACGGTTCAGAACTACGACATGGGCGCAAACGTCGCATTCGGCACGGGTACCGCAAACTCCTCGAGATTCGGACAGCGCAAAGAGATCGTCGCAACCGACGTCGAGGTGAAATATGAAGCTCCTCTCGCGATCCATGAAGGCGTGGACAATTTCACCGTCAACGACAACGCGGACGAGATCGTGCGCGAACGTGCGGCGCTCCACGCGGAAGCATGGGTCGAGCATTTGAACGGCCTCCTCGCAAAGGCCATCTCCGAGAACGCATCGGCAACCCTCGCAGGCGACCTCACCGAGGACGGCATCGCGAAAGTCTTTGCGGATGCGCACAAGAAATTCATCGACGCGCATGTCTCAAAAGACATCGCATGGGTCGCTTATGTCGACGCGGATGTCTACAACTTCATCGTCGAGCACAAGCTCACCACTGCGGCGAAAGGCTCCACGGTCAACATCGATCGCCAAGAAGTCCTCATGTATAAAGGCTTCGTGATCGAGGAATTGCCCTCGGCTTACTTTGAGAAAGGCGAACAAATCCTCTTTGCGGCGGACAATGTCGGCGTCGCAGGTGTGGGCATCGAAGTCTACCGCCTTCTCGACTCGGAAGCTTTTGCAGGTGTCGTCATCCAATCGGCGGCAAAATACGGCAAATACATTCCCGAGAAGAACAAGAAGGCGATTCTCAAAGCGAAACTCAAAGCACCGACCACCGGCGCTTAAGGCAAGTAGAATATGCGAGGATTTATGGCGGACTATCTCTTAGTCCTCAAGGAACTCACGAAGGGCGTGGAGGTGCCCGACAGCCTCCTCGCTTTTTATTTTGCAACCGTGGAGGATCGCGTGAAGGCCTTTTGCCACATCGACGAGATCCCGGAGGAGCTTGAACGGCTCGTGGTCGAGATGACGGCCGCCTATGTCGGGAGGATTCACGGCACGGGCACAGGGGCAGGCACGGGCGCAGGGAGTGCACTCGCAGGCGGTGCGGTGAAGTCGATCAAGCGCGGCGACACGGCGATCGAATATGCGGACGGGGCGACGGCATCGAGTGCCATCGACAAGATGGGCGCGCTCGTGGGCTTTGAAGCCTTTTTTGAGGACTACAAGCGCCAACTCTACAACTTTCGGAGGTTACGGACAAAATGAACGAACGAGAGATTCTCGCTTCCACGTATCTCGACACGTGCACGGTCGTGCGCCCGACGGCGGCGGCGGACGGGGTCTTTGACGACTACGTCCCGACGGTGATCTATAAGGCCGTCCCGTGTGCGCTCTCGTTTCGCGGCACGACGGCCGAAGCGCGGTCGGACACGACGCAGGCGGTCGAATATCTCGCGACGCTCTTCGTCGATCCCGAGATCCGGATCCTTCCGGGGGACGAAATCGCGGTCGCCTTTATGGGCGAGACGCGCGACTTTCTCGCAGGCGAGGCGGCGATCTATCCGTCACACGCGGAAGTGCCGCTCGTGCGAAAGACGGTGGCGTGATGGAAATTCGCGTCGATGTATCGGACTTCGGGGAGCTCGTCGAGAAGCTCGATCGACTGCCCGAAGAGCTTTCGGACGCGATCGAGGAGGAAATGGACACGCTCCTCCTCGCCTGGGAACGCGACGTCAAGAAGACGACGCCCGTCGACACGGGGAACCTCAGGCGTTCATACACGATCCATCCGACGGAAAAGGGCGCGGACGGCTGGGCGATCGCCATCACGAACAGCGCCGACTACGCGGGACACGTGGAATACGGGCACCGCGTGAAGGTGCACGGACAGTGGACGGGCTCGGTCGTGCCGGGGCGCTACATGCTCACGCGCTCGACCGAACGTGCGTCGGACGCGCTTCCGAAGCGGATTCGTCGCGCCGTCGACAAAGTGGGAGGCAAAGGATGAACACGATCGACATCTGGATCGCGATCGGGGAGCTCTTAAAAGCGGCTTTCCCGGGCGTGAACGTCTACAAAGAACGGGTGAAGAAACTCGAGGCGCCGGCGTTCTCGGTGGAACTCGTGGAGCGCTCGACGGAAGTCTTCGGCGGACTCACGAGGAAGAGGCGCTATCTCTTTGACATCGTCTACTACTCGAAGACGGGGGCACTCTCCGAGAACTTCGCCGTGGAGGACAGACTCACGCGATCGATTCTCCCGTCGCTCAAAGTCGGGCCGCGCTGGGTCGCGATCCTCGAACCCGTGCGCTCGCACTATGTCGACGAGGATCTGCACTTCTTCGTGCCGGTCTCCTTTACGGACGGGGGCACGTCTTTCGCGTACTTCAAGGATCCGAAGACGGGCGAGATCACGGCGGCGGAATCGGACACCGAGGTCACGGACAAACGAAACATCATTCGCGCGGTCGATCTCATGCGCGAGTTGTATCTCAATTTTGAAGAATAGAGGTGGAATATGCCGACAATCGGATTACCCAAAATTAAAATCGCCTTTCAAACGAAAGGCCTCACGGCCATCAGACGATCGGAGCGCGGCATCGTGCTGCTCTTCGTCAAGGGCAAAAAAGCGGAGCCGACGAAGACCTACACATCGCTCGCGGACGTCGCGGACACGGCGACGGGCTACAGCTATATCGCGGACGCCTTCCTCGGCGCGCCGAATAAAGTCATCGTCAAGACGGTTCTCGACGGCGCGATCGGCGACGTCCTCAAGGAGTGCGAAGTCTTAAAGTTTGACTACATGGCGTTCCCGGAGGCAACGGCGGACGACAATGCAAAGCTCGTCTCGTGGATCAAGGACATGGCATCGAAAGAAAAGACGTATAAATTCGTCGGAGCGGGGCTCCCGTCTCCCGACCACACGCAGATCATCAGTCTTTACAACAAAAAGGTTTGGAGAAGAGCGCCGAGTGAACAGGGCGAGACGGTCGAGGAGATCGATGCTGCGAAACTCACGGCGAGACTTGCGGGCATCTTTGCGGGACTCAGTCTCGAACGCTCCGCGACCTACTACGTCCTTCCCGAGCTCGAAGCGGTCGACCGTCCGGAAGACGTCGAAAAGACGATCAACGAGGGCAACATCGTCCTCATCGACGACGGCGAGAAGATCAAGATCGCGCGTGCGGTCAACACCTTTACGACCTACACGGCGACGGCTGGCGAAGATCTCTCGAAGATCAAGATCGTGGAGGCGATGCACATGGTGAAAAACGACATCGCGGACACGTTCCACGACTACTACGTGGGCAAAGTCAACAATACCTATGAGAATAAGCAACTCTTCTTCGCGAACATCAATCAGGTCTACTTCCGCGAGCTCTTGGGCTCAGTCTTTGACGCGGAATACGACAACCGCATCGACATCGACATGGAAGAGCAGCGCAAATACTGCGTCACCAAGGGCGAAAAGGTCGAGGACATGACCGAGATGCAGATCAAGACCTATCCGACCGGATCTTTCGTCTTCGGCGCGGGCAAAGTGAAATTCGTCGACGCGATGGAAGACTTGTATCTCAACGTGATGATGTAGGAGGGAAAACATGGCAGAACTCAAAGGTTTTCACAACATCGCGGGGGCGTTCGGAACGTTTCATTTCAACAATATCCCCGTCTTTGAAGTCAAGAACGTGAGCGCAAAGGTCACGGTCGAGCGCGCGGACGTGCCCGTGGAGGGCGGCGACGTCGACTCGAAGATGACCATGCGCAAAGGCGAGATCACGTTCACGGTCTCATATATCGCGGACCGTGGTATGAAAGAGCTTCTCGCGGCCTACAATGCAGGACGTGACGTGCGCTGCACGGCTTCGATCGCATTGAATGACCCGGACGCAATCCGCGGCCAACGCGAGCGCGTCAATATCGCGAACATTTGGCTCAACGACATCGTGATGATCGCTTTCGCACGCGGCGAGGCGCTCGAGCGCGAGTACACGGGCGGCTTCACGCCGTCCGATGCAAGCTACGCCGAGACGATCACCGTCTAGGGGTGCGACATGGACGACAAGGCAAAAAAAGACATCGAGGCGCGCGCTTATCTTTCGGCGCGTGACCTCATCGAGAAGAAAGCGCTCATCGAGAAGCGCAAAGAGAAGAAAATCGAGATGGAGATCGACGGATTCGGCAAAATGCTCTTCCGCGTTCCCACTTCGATGGACATCATGGACGCGAGAAGCATGTATAGCGGGAAGTATCCCGATGAAATGCTCATCTATTCGACGGCGATCGAACCGAACCTCCGCGACGGCGATCTGATCGAGGCCTTCGGGTGCTCGGGAGAACCCTATCGCATTGTGACGGAGATCTTCTCCGGCATGCCGGGCGCGATCGCGGTGATCTCCGGGAAACTCGTCGAGGCGGCGGGATACCGTGAAGGGCTCGTGAAGGCGGTCGACGTCCTAAAAAAGGGATGACCGGGGAGGATGCCGAGCTTGCCCTCATTCGATATTTAATCGAGAAGGGGCGCACGCTCGACGACATCCTCTCCATGAACGAATATGAACGCCTCGTGTACTTTGCCGCCATGGAGGCAAGTGCTGAAATCGAAGCGGCGAAATGGGGTGCAGAATGAGCGAAGACATCATCAAGGCGCGGATCGTCTTACAGGACGATTTCACGCAAAACGCCAGAAAGGTCGCCAAGGAGGCGCGGAACGTCAAAGACTCGCTCGAGAAGACGACGGCAGGCGCCGAGAAGCAAGGCTCCGCCCTCGAGCGCATCATCTCGCGCGTGGGCGGCAAGAAGATCGCGGTGGGCGGTGTGGACGATCGCGGCGTCAAAGCGGGGCTCTCGGGACTCGAACAAAAGATCAAGGCGACGACGGGGAAAACCCACCGAGTCGGCGTCGCGGACGGCGGATCGATCGGCAAAATGGAGCAGAAGGTCGGAAGCCTTCGAGACAAGCTCCGTAAAGTCACAGGAGCGCCCAAGGCGCTCTACGTGAAGGCACTCGGCGTTCCGGGTGTTAAGAACGCTCTTAATGCGATAGAGAGCAAATTAAAGCGCATCACGGGCGACAAGTCGATCAAGCTCAGCGTCAAGGACGGACTCAAAGGACTCGGGAAGGCGAGTCTCAACGCCGGGAAGAGCGTGCTCTCGGCCGGGGCGAAGGCGCTCGGCATCGGGGCCCTCGCGGCGGTCCCGGCGGCGACGGCTTTTGCCGCGAATGCGATGAAGGGTGGGGCCCTCCTCGAAGAGCAAAAAGTCTCCATGCGGCACTTTGTCGGAGACGATAAAAAAGCGGACGCCTATTTCAAAGACCTGCGCACAAATGCGAACCTCACGCCGTTTGAGACGGGCGAAGTCATCGCGGCGGGCACGCGTGCGGTGCAGATCTCGGGCGGCGATACGGGCAAGGCCATGGATCTCGTCAAGATGGCGGAGGATATGGCGGGGCTTACGCCCGGAAAGTCGATCGAGGAGGCCATGGAGGCCCTCGGTCGCGCGAAGATGGGCGAGTGGCGCGGCATGCGCGCATTCGGCTTCACGGGATCCGCGGAGGAACTCGAGAAAGCCGGCGGCGACATCTTCAAAGTCAAGAACGAACACGGCAAGACGCTCGGCGATATGTTCGGCGGCGGTGCGGAGAAGCTCTCGAAGACTTCGAGCGGCCTTTGGTCAACGATCACGGGCAATGTAAAGGCCGGGATCGCCGACACGGGCGTGAAGCTCCTCGACAGGCTCAAGCCGACACTCGAGAAGCTCATCCCGGTCGCACAGGAATTCGGAGAGAAACTCCCGGAAGTGGTCGGAAACATCATCGACAAAGTCGCGCCGCATGTAGAGCGGATCGGATCGATCTTCTCGCGCATGTGGACGGCGATCTCGCCGATCGTGGACGCGGCACTGCCGGTTCTTTCCGCAGCACTCTCCGCGCTCGGCTGGACGGCGGAGAACATCCTCCTCCCGGTCTTTGAAGCGCTTGCGGCGGTCATCGGCGGCCTCGTGAGCGCCGTGGAGGCCGTGATCGGCTTCTTCTCGGGGCTCGGGAAGGGCGACGGAAAGAGCCAATACAGCTACAAGAAAGGCGACTACAAGAACATCGGAAAGCCCAAGGGCAAGAACGCGGCCGGAACGCTCGCATGGGGCGGCGGCATGTCGCTCGTCGGCGAACTCGGGCCGGAACTCGTCACGCTCCCTCGGGGAACGCAGATCACGCCCGCGGGCAGGACGAAGGACATCGTGAACCGAAACGCGGCGAAAGAAGCGCGTGGAGGCGGCCAGTTCACGTTCAACATTACCTTGAACGACGCGGGGAATGTGGACGCGGACATGCTGGCACGGGTCCTCCTTGACAAGTTCAAAAGAGAGGCGGTGAATGTCGCATGATCGGCAGGGAATATATTTTGACCGGACCGGACGGGGAGCGCTTGAAGCTCCCGGTGAATCCGGAAGGCTACGAAGAATCGTTCTCGCACGATAACCGCAACTTCACGTCCATGGAGCGAGGAGAGATCAAGGCGATCGGGCGGACGAAACTCCGTCGGCTCACCTTCGGCTCTTTTTTCCCGGCGCAGCGGTATCCGTTCGTCACATACAGCGACTTTCCGCCGCCGACGGAATGCGTCCAAAAGATTGAAAAATGGCGACTACAGAACAAGCCGATCCGCGTGCTTATCACAGGCACGCACATCAACACGGCCTACGCGATCGAGTCTTTTACGGTGCGGAAAGAGGACGGGACGGACGACGTCTATTTTGAACTCGAGCTCGAAGAATACAGGCAACTCAACGTCCCGGAGGCGGGCTTCGCCGGCTGCATCTCGCCGATGACGCTCTTGCGGGCACGGCCGAACGACGCGCCGCTCGTGAGTGCCAGACGGAAACAGACGAGCTACAACGCACAGGTGAAGAAGATGGGGCGCGTCACGAATTTCGGGAGATTTCGCGAGATTCAGATGCACACCTGGACGGGTCGCGCGGTCGAGCAGGCGAAGAAGCTCAAGATGGGCACGGTGGACGCGGTCACGTCCGCGGCTCCAATGGCACCGAGGGCACCTTTTAAGGCGCAGGCAACCTCCTCGAGCTTTTCTTCGAGCGGAATCGGCCGCTATATCTTTAGCGGCAAGAAGGGCGGCAAGAAGAAGGGCGGCTCGCGATGAGAATCACGGTGAACGGCACTCCGTGCGACTATGTGGGCGCGGTCACGATCGGCGGGAGTCTCTCGGAAATCGGGAGAAAAGCCGAGTTCGAGATCGTGCGTCCGGGGGTCGGTCTCGCCGTGCCTCCGACGTCGCTCGGCTCGGTGGTCTCGATCGTGGAGGACGGGCGCGAGGTCTTCTACGGGACGGTGTGGAGCCGTTCGGTGGACGACGAGACGGCCTTCACGCGCGTCACGTGTTTTGACCCGATGGTCTATCTCTCGAAATCGGACGTGAAGTCCGGAGCCTTTGCGCAAAAAACGCCCGAGGAGATCACGGCGACGCTCGCAGGCGAAATCGGGATCCCGTGCGGTGCGCTTGCCTCCACGGGGGTGAAGCTCAACTACAACGCGCGCGGAAAGACGATCTACGACGCGATCAAGGGCGCGTATGCGGAAGCCTCGAAAGTGACGGGGCTTCCCTACTATCTTCTATGCACGGGCAGATCCCTCTCGGTGATTCCGAAGGGGACCTACTCGGGGGCGACGCTCGCCTATCGCGAAGACGTCTCGCCGGGCTCGCTTTTGTCGACGAGCTACGCGGAGGAGCTCTCGGAGCTCGTTTCGAAAGTCGTCGTGCAGGACGAGACGAAGGGCGAGGAGTCGGTCTTCTACGGCGCGACTCAGTACGGCATTGTTCAAAAGGTTTTTCAGAAAGAAAACGACAAGCCGGCGGCGGTCGCGGCCAAGCACCTGATGTACGACGTCAAGACGGACGCGCGGGTGCAATGCATCGGCGATTTTGCGCTTTTATCCGGCTATTCGTGCTCGGTCGTGAGTCGCAATATGACGAACTTTTTCTACATCGACAGCGACTCGCACCGCTATGAAAACGGGATCCACATCACGGAGCTTACTTTGAATCTCAAGAACGAGGAGGGCAAAAAATGAGCGTTTACACGGAAATGATGCAACTCTTCGGCGTCGGGGAGGCAAGGAAGACGCGCTCGGGCGTAGAACTCGGGAAAGTGACCTCCACGGATCCCTTGAAGATCAAAGTCGGGGAGAGCGAATACGATGCGGAGCACTTTGAGATCTACTGCCCGATGCCGCGGAAGATCGTGCAGGACAAGCCGATCACCTATGACGGCGGAGAGGGCACACACGATCTCACGCTCAATGAATACGACCTCAAGCATGAGATCGATCGCGACAAGGCGCTCGAGCTCAAGGTGGATGACTATGTGAGCGTCCAGGACAATGGCCAAACGCTCATCATATTGGGGGTCATGAAGAACATGAAGGGGGTGCCGATTGAATAGCATTTTCCCGGAACTCATGAACTTTGACGCGCCCGAAGTGGAGACGGAAGAGCGGACGCTGCCGCTTTTCAAAGAATGGGCCTACGATTTTGAGGAGAATCGCTTTCTCCTACGGGACGGGGCGCCGTTTCTCGTCGAGAAGAACGAGGCTTTGAAAATCTGGATCTACAAGGCACTCGTGACGGAGCGTTTTCGCTATCTCGCGTACTCGGACGACGCGGGATGCGAGATCATGAAGGTCATCGGCACGACGCTCTCGACGGAAGCAAAGAAGGCCGAGGTGCGCCGCTTCGTGACGGAGGCCCTGATGGTCAATCCCTATATCACAGCAATCAAGAGCATCGAGATGAGCGTCGCACGTGAACGACTCGATCTCGATGTGGAAGTGGAAACAATCTATGAAGACAAGGTGGTGAGCGTGGAATGTACGATGCCGATCGCATAGCGGGACGAATCAAAGCGGACTTACAACTGCCGCAAAACCGAATCGAGCTCTCTTTTGCGTCCGACAATATCCAAGCGGTCGCACAGGAGATCGAGGCGCTCTATGCCTACATGGACTACATCTCCGACCAGCACTTCCTCGACACGGCGGAAGGCGACGGGCTCGATCGCAACGGCCTCCTCTACGGGGTCTCGCGGAAGCTCGCGACGTTTGCGTCGGGAGAAGTGACCTTTGAAGGAGAGATCGGAACGTGGATCGAGAAGGACACGCGCGTCCGGACCAAGGACGGGCGATCTTTTGTCACGCTCGAAGGGGGCAGAATCGAGGCCAACGGCTCGGCCACGGTCCCGGCACGGGCGGAGGCGGCAGGGAAGGCCGGGAATGTACCGGCACGCGCGATCTATGCTGCGGATCCGTCGATCGTCGGGGTGAGGCGCGTCTACAACGCGAAGCCGTTCACTTTCGGGGCGGAACGGGAGAGCGATGACGCCTATCGCGAGCGGCTCTATCTCAAGATCCGAACGCCGGCGACAAGCGGCAACAAATATCATTATCTGAACTGGGCGCTCGCCGTGGAGGGCGTGGGCCGTGCGAAAGTCTTTCCGCTATGGAAGGGTCCGGGCACGGTCAAAGTGAGCATCGTCGACACCGACATGAAACCTGCGAGTTCTGAGCTCGTCGAAAAGGTGCGGACGATCATCGATCCGGATCCCGGCATGGGCGAAGGCAAGGCGCCGATCGGGGCGCATCTTACCGTGACGACGGCAAAAGAGAAGAAAATCGACGTCCGGGCAACGGTCACGAAGAAAGCCGGCGCGGACACGGGCGGAATCGCGGCGGAGGCGAAGAAGGCACTCGCCGAGCATTTTCGCGCGACGGCCTACACGGACGCGAGAACGCTCTCGTATGCGATGGTCGTCTCGATGATCTATGCGCTCTCGGGCGTGGCGGACGTCAAGGAACTCACGCTGAACGGCGACACGAAGACGATCGAGGCGGGCGAGGAGGAGATCTTCTCCGTCGGGGAAGTGGTGATCGACGATGCGCGGTGATCGTTTTCGCTACAGACTCCCGAAATTCGTCGGCGAGATCCCCGAGATGGCGGATCTTCTCATCGCGGAGGATAAAGAATTCGATCGAATCGAGAGCGAGGCGGAGCTTCTCTATGACGACGCATTCATCGCGACGATGCGATCGGAAAAGGCCATCCGACGGGCGGAGGAGATGGTCGGCATCATCGCCGACCCTTCGGAAAGTCTTCTCGCACGCCGTCAAGCGGTGATGGCGAGGCTCAAGAGACTGGGGCCGACGACGGAGCGGGCGATCTGCCTGGCGCTCCTTTCGCTCGGGGTGAAGATCCCGAAAGTGGAAAGACGCGACGAGGACTATGCGTTCTTCGTCTATGTCGGCATGGACTCGGTCGATCTCTTCCGCGAGAAGGGTGCGGCGGTCGTGGATTCCATGAAGCCGGCGCATCTCACGCGCGGAGTCGGGGTGCACGACGCAAGCGACATCCTCATCACGACGGCGTTCATGCATCACCATTTCCGGCCGAAACACGCGGGCGAAATCGTGTGCGGCGAATATCCCTACGAAAGCACGCGGCCGGCGGAGATCATCGACACGATCGAGATCGGAGAGACGCTCGATCCGAGCGCGAACCGCGTACAATTCGCGGGAGAAAGCGCGACAAACGAACTCGCGCTCCATGGTTACAACGAACTCAACGAGGACCTCAACGTTCTCGTAGACGAGGGGACGGCAACAGAGATCCCCGACACGATCTTAGACGGGGGTGACAACGGTGCAGAAAATTGATGCCATCGTCCTCGGGCGGCGGGACACGCTCGCTCGCTGGACGGAGAACGATCCGATCCCGATGGCGGGGGAACTCGTCATCGCGACGGATGTCTCGCGCATGAAGCTCGGCGACGGGAAGAGGCGCTTCACGGAGCTGCCGTTCATCGGCACGGACGGGCGCGGACTGGAGTTTGCCGTGGACGGCGATCTCTTAAAAATCCGCCTGGAAGGCGAGAAGAAGTGGACGGAGATCATCGCGAAAGGACCTCCGGGGAAAGCGCCGACGATCGAGATCGACGAAGAGACGGAGAACTGGAAGATCGACGGCGTGGACACGGGCAAACCCTCTCGCGGCAAAGAAGGGGCAAAAGGCGAGGCGACAAAGCTCACGATCAGCGAGGACGGCTATGCGGTGCTCGACGGGGTACGGACGGGAACACTTATGCGCGCGCATCCGACGGAACTTGTGACGTACATCAACGGGGTCAAGCACAACTGGTCGGTCGGGGTCGTGAACGACGAAGTCGTCCTCGTGGTAAAGGAGGCGAAAAATGGATAAAACAATCAGGCTCGCGACAAAAGATAATCAAGAAAAGGTCCTCGCTATTTTAGGCGGCGAAGACGCGGCAGGCGGCGGCGGGCTTGTCCAGCAGATGCGAACCGCCGTGGAGGAAGGGACAAGCGGACTTGCGGAACAAGTAAAAGAAGCAATGGAAAAGGCGAGCGGCGGCGGCATGGTGCGATACCAGCAACCGACCAACATGCTGGAATTTTACGCGCGACCGAAAGGGCAAGGAATCGCCACGGCGTGGCGCGACCCCGTAGACCAAGCGTTTTACGACCGATACGGACTCGCGGACAGCATTTGGGAGAAAACCGTTATTGTTGCAAATCAAGACCATATGCCGCAAGACGCGGAGGACGGAATCACCTATACGCATACCAGCAGAAATCTCTACCGAGTTGCGGATGGGGAAGATGTAGACCGCGGAAACTGGTACATGTGGAATCTCGACCCGACGAAAAAAACGTATTTTCGTTTCTTCGCATACGGCGCGGAGGGTGTGTGTAACTCGAACCCGAAAAACGCCTACACGTATGACCCGAATATTCGCGGAGCTTTAATCTTCGGCGCGTCGAAAGAGCGCTTGCGCGAATTTTTCCGCATGTCAAAAGGTTTCGGTCAAGCCGTGCGCCTTGGATTGGGATTGACAAACGAGATTGTCGAGGGCGTGAATGTCTCGGAGTTCGATTCCGCGAACACCTACCAAGAATTTTTAGCGAATCAAAAATTCGTCAATGCGGCGACCACGCAAGGAAACGCGCTGGAACTTTCCGCGTATTGGACAAAAGATTTCGATACGATTATGGCTTTCTACAATGCCGCGCCGAAATGGTTTTATCAAGATATCCTAATACGCGCTATGGAGAATGCGGATATTGCAAACTCAATGGGTGGGCGCGTTGCACCCGCAGTCGCGGCAAGTGATGCGGCGATGAGGGCAATTCTAAAAAATGAAAACGCAATGGACCACATATTCAAAAGTCAAACGGCGAAGCAAGCTGTCTTGGCAAGCGATGTGGCGATGAATGCTGTTGCCGCAAGTGCGATGGCAATGCAAGTTCTCGTTGCAAGCGATACCTTGATGCGAGATGTCGCGGCAAGTGATGTTGCGATGAAAGCACTGCTCGATACGAAAGACGTGTGGACGAAACACAACACGCTTTCAAAAACAAGTGGAAATTTCAAAAACTCCACAGGCGATACGCGCGAATTGGTAGGGCGTGGCGGGTTATTTGTTGCGGATAAAACGTACAATTCCTCGTCGTCAAGCACACGTTATCAAACGCTATATAGCGGCTCAAAAAACAATATTTCTTCTAAAACAATCTCACCTTCTATTGAAAGCTCAGAATCTTGGAATTTTATTGCCGCGGAGGAGTTATATTGCGAAACACAAAGCGCTGGTTGGCGGTATATGACACTATATTACGACCATTACACGGCGAAGCCTTAGGAGGCAGAAATGACCAATGAAGGATTACATCTGATCGCCCGGGCGGCGGCAAGCGTCTTCGCGACGGCGAAGATCTATTATGAAGACCGCGTGGAGTCGGTGGCGCTCGCTCGCGATCTCGTCGACGTCAAGGGCAACGAGATCACGATTCACTTCGTGCTCGATCAAGAGCAAACGGGGAAGATCTCGAAGATCGAGCTTCTCGACGCGAACGGCGTGCTCCTAAAATCGCGCCCGTTCACGTATGAACTCGTCGGCGACTACAATCTCTACATCGCGTTCCGCATGACGATCACGGCGAACGAAGTGACGGCGGATAAATACCTCGGAGGTGTTGTAAATGTCTGAAAATAACATTACGGCGATGACTTCGACGGCGCAAAGCGTCACGACAATCAAGCCGTATGAGCTGGTCGGGTGGCGCGATCGTTTGGTCGAGCATCCCGACATCTGGGTCGAAGAGGAACTCAAAGACGGGAGAATTCGGCACACGCCCGCGCAGGGGAAAGTCATCGATCGCGGCACGCCCGTGAACTCGAAGAATCTCGGCTACATGGACGTGGGCATCTGGACGAACCGTTTCTATCTCCTCTCGATTCTCGCGCGCGTGAACGCGATGGAAAACGCCATGAACGCGCTCTCCAAAGGCACGATCTCGCTCGATGCGAAGAACCAGTTCTTGTGCGACTTCGGGACTTTGAACGGGCTCAAAGTCGAGAAGGGCTGGTACGACTCGGCGCGCGGCGTCTTAGTGTGCATTGATTAGGGGGTGAAAGCATGGCACAATATCGAATTTCATGGAGACGATACAGCAACGGCCTCCTATTGACGAGCGGAAGCTATATTTCCAGTTCTCCGCGTGACGGCGACGAACACGATCCGAACGACTACGGGAAGTACACCTCGTACAGCAGCACATTGATTTCTTCGGATCCGGAACCGACGCCGGATCCCACCCCGAAGCCGACACCGAACCCCGGCTATTCAGGCGGCTACACGCCGCCGACACCGAAGAACAAGCCTCCGGAGATCAGCGGCAAGGACGAGGATCTCGGCGGCCGCAACAAGCCTTTTAAGTACGAATACACCGTCAAAGACGCCGAGCAGGTGCGCGTTGACATCTCCTTGAACCAAGAAGTGGTGGAGACGACGGCGAACGCGCCGCGCGGCACGGTGCTCTCGTTTACGGTCACGGAGGAGCTATTAAAGGGCCTCAAAATCGGCGAGAAGAACTATCTCATCATCAAGGCGACAGATTCCAAAGGCGCCTCCTCGCTCCGAAACCTCACTTTTACGCGGATCAATGCCGCACCGAGGATCACGGTCGAGACGACGATTCCCGATCTCAAGGCCGTGGAGGACACCTTCACGGTGCGCTATGTGGCCGTGGACGACGAGGGCGACACGATGAAAGGCCGCGTGCTTATCGACGGGATCGGGGGCGATTTTGTCGCGATCAAAGGCGGGGGTCAGGCGGTCTATGATCTTCCCAAGGCGCAATTCCTCGAGATTCCTCCGGGAGAGCACGCGATCACGGTGGAAGTCGTCGACAGCGGCGGCATGCGCTCGACGGAGAGCGTGCGCTTCAAGCGAATCGCGCCCGAGATCGTGATGGAACTCGAGCCGGTCGTCGATACGGTGACGCTCGCGAAGAAGATCCTCGCGGCGTACACGCTGATCAAAGGCGGCTCGCGCGTCACGGTGAAGATCGAGGCGTCGAATAACGCCAAAGACGCGTCGCCGAAATGGGAGGACATCACGGAGAAAGTCGAATCGGGTCTCATCTACACGTTCTTGAACGAGAACGCGACGGACGCGGCAGCGGTGAATATCCGCTTCGTCATCAAGTCGAACGGCGAGCCGAAAGAGACGATCTTCAAGGGCTTCTCGGGGCGCATCGAATAGGAGGCGGATATGGGATTTTCGATGATCAATCGCGCGGATCTTATCGAGGCGGAGAAGGAGCGCAAACTCCTCGACGCGGATCGGATCGCGCACGAAAACGTGAAACTCAAGGCGCAGAACAAAACGCTCGAGGCGCAGAACGATTTTCTCTCGGACTGCCTCATCGAGCTCTCCGAACTCGTGTATGCGCACGAGGACAAACTTAATACAGGTAAGGAAGCGTCGGGCAATGCTTAGACGCTTTTTTCTTACATTAATTCTCGGCAAAGGGGGTGAAGAGATGATGGCGATGCTTTGGGCGCAAAAAATAATGTTCGGCAAGAAGACTTATAGGGACGTTCCGAAACTATTGAAGCCGCAAGTCAAGGAGATCCTCCTCGAGTGCGGGCTTCCGGAACTCGTCGAGGAAGAAGGCCAAGAATAGAGTGTGCGGGACGAGGGGCGGGTTTCCGCCTCTCTTTCCTTGTACGGAGGATTTATGGACGAAAGAAATCAAGATCAGGACTGCAAGACAAAGCTTGCGATTCTCGAGCGGGCAAGCGAACTCCTCGAGACGCGCGTCAACAATCACAGCGAGCGCCTGGATTTTCTCGAGCGCACGAGTGCGGCGCGGGATAAGGAGATCGCGAACCTCATCGAGCAACTCAAATCCACGACGAACACCATGCGGTGGCTCATCGGGATTTTCTTCGCGAGCTATATGAGCTTTTTTGTTTGGTATATACAAGGTGTGAAAAAATGACGACGAAAACAAGAGATGAAGCGGTCAAGTGGACATGGGATCAGAAAGGCAAGTGGATCGACGAGGATGGGTGGTACGGAGCACAGTGCGTCGATCTCATTCTCGCCTACTGCCACTTTTTAGGCGTCACGCCTCCGCGCGGAAACGCCAAGGAGTGGGCCTATCTCTCGCTTCCGCGCGGGTGGACGAGAGTGCAAAACACGCCGGCGTATGTGCCGAAGCCGGGCGAGATTGTCGTGTGGTCGGGTGGACGCTTCGGGCATATCGGGATCGTGCTCTCGGCGGATGTGCGGACTTTTACGTCCATGGAGCAAAACGTCGTGGGGAACATCACGACGGGATCCGCAGCGGAAGTTAGATCGCACACGAACTGGACGGGCTTGTGGTTTATTCGGCCGAATTTTGCCGAGGCGAGCTCGGAACGGACGGTGCGCGTCATCGCACGGGCAGGGCTCCGGGTGCGTGCGGATGCGACGACGCGGTCGAAGATCATTCGCGTGCTCTCGTATGGCCAAAAAGTGACGATCGGCGACACAGTCTCGGCGAACGGCTACACGTGGGGCAAGCTCACGAACGGTCCCGGCTGGATCGCGCTCAATTACACCGACGATGTCAAGTAGGGGCGAGATGGGCGGAAAGAGAGAGGCGCGAAAACGTGCGCCGAGGAGGAAGCTGCAGCGTCGACGGGACGGCGACTTTTCGAAGGGGGTTGTCACCTTGGTGCTCGCGGTGGCGTGCGCCTTTACGGTGGCGATTCTCGTGCTCTTTGCGCGGACGGGAGCGGAACCCGCGACTTTGATCTCATGCTTTTTTGCAGGCGTGATCGCCGAGCTGTGGTCGCTTGCCGGCATCAAGAAAAAGAAAATCCACGTCGACGGGACGCGGAAGGTATGTGATGAGAACGAGGAGGATATTCAGGGATGAGTGAACAAATGTTCGAGATTGTGACGCTTTTATTGCGCGCGGTTTTGATTGTCGTGACGGTGTTTATTGCGCCGAAGCTCAAGAAGTGGATCGATGCCAACACCACGGCGAAACAAAGAGAAGACGCGGTCTTTTGGACAAAACTCGCGGTCAGAATGGCCGAGGAGATTTGGAAAGAGCGCGGCCAGGGCAAATTTAAGAAAGAATATGTCGTCGAATGGCTCGGAAAAAACGGCGTGAAGATCAGTGCGTCTCAGATGGACACTTTGATCGAGATGGTCGTGACGGAATACAACCGCAACGGCTGGGGTGCGATCGTCACCGAACCGGAATCAAAATAAACGACGTAGCGGAAACAAAACAGCATGGGGAGCGAGAGCTCCCTTTTTTTATTGCCAAGGGGTTGACATAAGATAATATACTATGTATATTATAGGCAACGGGGAACGGAATGCCCCAAACAAAAATGAAAAGGAGAAAAGAAAATGAAAAAGATTATTGGCGGAAAAAGGTACGATACGGAGACGGCAAAGCTAATCGGAAGCGGAGACAACGGCTATCCGTGCACGGACTTTCATTGGTTCGAGGAGTCGCTTTATCTCAAGCGTACAGGCGAATTTTTCCTGCAAGGTGAGGGCGGTCCGCTTTCCAAGTATGCGCGCTCTGTGGGAAACACAAGCTACGGGGACGAAAAGCTTGTGCCGATCACGCTGGACGAGGCCAAAGAGTGGGTCGAGAAATATCTCGACGCGGCAGTCTATGAAGAGCTCTTTGAGGTCGAGGAGGAAAACAGCATCCTCTATTCTATAAATCTCCCGGCTAGCATCTATGAGGAGATCAAAAAGCAAGCCGAAGAAAAAGGCGTGACCATGAAAGATATCGTCGTCGCAAAACTTTCTGAAAAATAAAGCAGAAAAGGCTTGACATTAAATAATATACAGTGTATAATATAGACAGTGAGAGGGGAACCACTCACAAATACGCGGGCAAGCAGCAGAAAGGAGAAAACATGGAAGGCATGACAAATGAGCAGTTTGGCATCGTAATCAAAATGATTGTCCAAATCTTAAAGGATGACGGCGTCAAAGAAGAAACGATCAAAAAAATAGAAGCCTTACTCGAAAAGTAAGGCTTCTAAATCCAAGGTGAAAAAGGGGTGGAGCTTGCCACCGCCCCTTATTTCATTAATGAGTATATCAAATGGCAAGAGAATATTCAATAAAAAGGAGAATTGGAAAATGGCAAAAATCACTGAAGACATGAGGGCAAAGAAATTCAATCTCAATCACAAAACGGCACAAGTAAAAGCGGGCGAAAGTAGAGTTTATAAAAATTGGAAAGAATGGGGACTCGTCACGGAGGAGGAGTTTATAGACGCACTCACGTGGCTATGCGACGATCCGCTAAATGAGGACGGGAAACTAACCCGAGGATTAGCAATGCTTGAAAGCAAAGACATGAGGGAGAAAAAGTTATCAGAACGCACGGACGGCGGGGAGAAATTTGCGCTTCCATACGACGAAAGCAAGCTCAAAGGCGAGCTCGTCAAGCTGAAAAGGGCATACGACGAGCGCGGCAACTTCGTCGGATTTTACCGGATCGACACGGGATTTCACTTCGGTGGATCCGGTAGCTTCAAAGTATCGATTAGCCCGATGGACCGTATCTAAGCAAAGCAACAAAAAAGGAGAGTGCGCACTCTCCTACTCGCGTCCGAGCCTTTTGCGACCTATCGCGCAAGCGCGATCGATCCGATCGCCCACGGGATTTCCGGGGATCCCGCCGATCAAGTCTAGTATATCAAAAAAGCCGCCCGGACGGGGCGACCTTTCGAGAATTCGCTCGCGAGCGACGTAAAAAAGATTCCGCTTACCTCCGAAAAGGCGCTTGGGCGAGACTTACTGTTTCATCGTCCATTATACGCGAAAAAGCGCATCATCGCACGCTTTTAAGAGGTCCCACAGGTCCTCTCTCAAATAAAAATCGATTCTGGGGCGTTTTAGAGCGTCGTTTTTTGGCTTGATTTCAACGTTTTGGCATGAGGTGACGAGCGTGGGCATTTTGAAAGAATCGTGAGTGAATCGTGCGAAAATGGCTATGCATGCCGAGGAAAATACGAGAAATTGCGAATCGCGCATGAAAATAATCGTGAGTGAATCGTGAGGAAAGAGGCAAGCGCATATCAATCCGCGCGTATGCGGTGAACTTGTCGGAATTTCCGAACAGTTCGAAATTTTCAATATTAGAACATATGTTCCATAGCGTGGAGGCACTCTCCAAAACAAGCCAACAATAAGCCAACAACACTAGAAACATCGCTCGGAAGCGTTGAAATAAACACACTCTAAGAAAACGCTCTCCGAGTCCCTGAAGGCGCACCAAACGGCTTGATTGCAATCTTTCAAGCCGTTTTTTATTATCTGCTTGTATGAAACATAGGGAAGACGAGCCTATTCATTTTATTTTTTTGTTCATCTTGGAAACGAGCGGATTGTACAATCCAAGGCCCGGAGGATTTTTCAAAGAAACGGAAGATGAGGCGATTGGTCAAATGGTCAGTATCGGTGCCGCTTAAGAAAAGAAGATCGGTCGGATTCGGAAGAACCGTCTTCCTTTATACAGAGATTATCCATACGAGCTAGGAACATGCAAATCGAAAACGACGCACGCCATCAAAAGCCGGGGGACTTTTTTGAAAGATATCTTGCATGTTCTCATAGCGGATGATATAATACGGTAGTACTTCATATTCGGCCCCATGGTCAAGTGGTTAAGACGTCGCCCTCTCAAGGCGGAATCACGAGTTCGAACCTCGTTGGGGCTACCACGCCACATCTTGTGTGGCTTTTTTTATAGGAGAAAAAGATGCGCGTACATATTTTAGGTTATTACGGTGGCTCGTTCCGCTATCCGGGCGCGGCGAGCGGATACATGATCGAAGACGGCGAGGATCGCATCCTCCTCGACATGGGCTCGGGAGTCCTGGGCATGTTACAAAAACGCTCGCTCATGGACTTTCACCATGTCTATCTTTCGCATTTTCATGCGGACCACTATGCGGACTATCTCACCTTTATCCATCATCGGCTCATTACCAATGCGCTGGGGGAGACTTCGGGAGAGGTCACGGTCTATTGTCCGGACGACGAGCGTCGCAATCTCCTCGAAAAAGAAGGGGTGAGTCGCACGGTGGAAATCACACCGGCTTTTCGTGCAGGCGGATTCGAACTGACGACCCTACGCACGGCACATCCGATCCCGACCTATGCCGTACGCGTGGAGAAAGACGGAAAGTCGATCGTCTATACAGCGGATGCGGGTCTCACGGACGATCTCATCGCCTTTGCGGACGGAGCGGATCTCCTTATCACGGAGTGCTCTTTGCCGCTCTCGATGCCCAAGATGGAGGGGCATCTCAGAGTCGACGAGGCGCGCCTTCTTATCGAAGCCGCTGCGCCGAAACAAACGCTCATCACGCATCTTCCGATCTACGGAGGCGTGACGCGGGAAGATTTTTGTGACCTCGAAGGGGTTCTTATCGCCGACGAGGTGGAGACGGTCAGCGTGAAGTGATCGATCGGGCCGGCATCGGCCTTTTTTATATGGATAGAGAATAGGAGTGACCATGGATAATAAACTCAGCCCAAGACAACAAGAGGCCGTGCTCGCAAATGAGCACAAACTTCTCATCGTCGCCGGAGCGGGGAGCGGGAAGACCCATGTTCTCACGCTGCGCATTGCACGGTTTATCAAAGACGGAATCGTGCCGCCGGAGAATCTCCTCGCCATCACCTTTACGAACAAGGCGGCGCGAGAACTCGAAGAGCGTCTGATGCCGCTTGTCGGCCTCGACGCGCTTCGTCGTATGGAAGTGGGCACGTTCCACGCGGTGTGCGGGCGGATTCTACGCAAATACATCAAGAGACTCGGCTACGGCTCCAATTACACGATCTACGATCGGGCCGATCAGAAGACCCTTTTGCGCGAAATTCTCAAAACGCTCGGCATGGATGCGAAGAAAGTTTCCCTCTCGGGCATTTTGTCAGTGATCGGGAAACTCAAGAATCAAGGCATTTCGCCCGAAGAATATCGCGAGAAAATCCATTTTACGGAGTTTGAAAAACAAGTGGCGGAGATCTATCCTCTCTACGAAGCGCGCAAAGAGAACAACAATGCGCTGGATTTTGACGATATGCTCCTCTTTACGGTCAAACTCGCAGAAGAGGACGAGGAAGTGCGCGAACGACTCCGTGCACGTTTCCGCTGTATCTTTGTCGACGAGTATCAGGACACCAACCATGTCCAATATCGTTTCTTGCGTGCCATTGTGGACGACGAGAGCTATCTCACGGTGGTGGGCGACGCGGATCAGTCGATTTATGCGTTTCGCGGCGCGGATATTTCCAATATTCTCGATTTCAATCGCGATTATCCCGATGCGCGCATGGTCAAACTCGAAGAGAATTACCGCTCGACGGGGAATATTCTCCGTGCGGCGAATATGGTCATCCGGAACAACACCGAGCGCGTGGACAAAATCCTGCGTCCAGTCCTCGACGACGGAGATCCGGTGCGTTTCTTCCACGTGGAGACGGATGACGACGAGGCAGATCGCGTAGTCGGCGAAATCGTGAGTCGTGCACGCACGGTGCCGCTCGAAGAAATCGCGATTCTCTACAGAACCAATGCACAGTCGCGCGTGTTTGAGGATCGTCTCATGCACCGCGGCATCGAATACCGCGTCGTCGGCGGGCTCAAATTCTACGATCGCAAAGAGGTCAAAGATTTTATCGCGTATCTCAAACTCATCGCGAATCCCGATGACGATGTCGCTTTCGCGCGCGTGGTCAACACGCCGAAACGCGGAATCGGGGACAAATCCGTCGCAGGGCTCGTGGAATTTGCGCGCACGCGAGGCACGAGTCACTTCCGCGCGATCGAATCGATCGAAGAGAGCGAGCTCTCAAGCGGCGTGGCGAAAAAATTCCGGGCGTTCTACGAAATGATCGAGCGCCTGCGCGCGTACGGGGAGGATCACCGTCTGGTCGAGCTCGTCATGGAGGTCTACGAGGTGTCCGGCTACCGCGCCATGCTCTTAGAATCGAATTCGATCGAGGACAAGACACGCATGGAAAACATCGATGCGTATCTCTCGTCCGTGGCGAGTTTTGAAGAAGAAAACGAAGGGGCAAACCTCGAGGACTATCTCGCGTCGGTCATGCTCCTAAGCGATCAGGATAAGAGCGAAGAGGGAGGCGTCAATCTCCTCACCGTGCACAGCGCCAAAGGGCTCGAATTCGACACGGTGTTTGTAGCGGGACTGGAGGAAGGAATTTTTCCGTCCCAAATGAGTATGAATGAAGGCGGGCTCGAGGAGGAGCGCAGGCTCATGTATGTCGCGGCGACCCGCGCCAAGAGAAGGCTTTATTTGTCCGCGGCGCTGATGAGAAGACGGTATGGCAGTTACGAAAGTCATCTGCCGTCGAGATTTATAGAAGAGATGGAGGATACAGTGGAGAAAGAACAAGAAGTCCGAGAAGAGTCCATTCAAAGAAACACGTATGGACGCAAGGATCAGGAGAAGCTCCTCGAGAGCGTAGCGTTTCGCGGAGAGATCACCAAGAGCGAGAAGCCCTTGGAACGCAAAGACATCGGCAACGTGGAACCGGGCGACAAAGTCGATCACGCGAAATTCGGTGAAGGCACCGTGGTCGAGATCAAGGGAGACATCTTGACGGTTTCCTTTGAAAACGGCGGGATCAAGCGCATGCGCAAGGATATTCCGCAATTAAAACTCTTAGCATGAAGATGAGAGAGCTGGTCGAGAGACTCAATGAACTGGACCGGCATTACTATACGCTCGACGACCCGCTCGTAAGCGATATCGAGTACGACAAGCTCTACGAAGAACTCGTCGAGCTCGAGCGAACGACCGGCATCGTGCTGCCCGATTCGCCGACCAGGCGTGTCGGCGGGGAGCTCATCGAGGGTTTTCGCAAACACACGCATATCTATCCGCTCTACAGCCTCGACAAATCACGCAGTCTTGAGGATGTCAAAGCCTGGATCACGCGGATGGAACGCACGCTCGCGGAACATCGCCAAAAGGGGGAGACCCTCCCGGAACTGTCCTATGTGGTCGAGTACAAATTTGACGGACTCACGATGAATCTCACCTACGAGAACGGCAAACTCGTCATGGCGGCGACACGCGGCGACGGCACCACGGGCGAAGAAATTTTGCCGCAGGTGCGCACGATTGCATCCGTGCCCCTTACGATCGACTACCCGGGCACGATCGAAGTGCAGGGAGAGGGACTCATGCCCTTGTCGGAACTCGCACGCTACAACGAAGAAGCCGAGATTCCGCTCAAAAATGCGCGCAATGCCGCGGCGGGAGCGCTCCGCAATCTCGACATTCAGGAGACAGCGAAACGCAAACTCATCGGATATTTCTATCACGTCTCGGGAAATCCCGAGATCACGAGTCAATCCGAAGCGCTCACCTTTTTGGAACGGCAGGGCATCGCGGTCTATCCCTATCATCCCGTCTGTCACACGGCGGATGAAATCATGCAAAAAATCGACGAGATCGACCATATGCGTCACGAGATGGACGTCTTAACCGATGGTGTCGTCATCAAAGTCGATTCCTATGAACTGCGCGAACTTTTAGGTTATACGGCGAAATTTCCGCGCTGGGCGATGGCCTTCAAATTCGAAGCCGAGGAGGTCTCCACGGTGCTCGAAGGCGTCGAGTGGCAAGTCGGGCGGACGGGGAAACTCACGCCCGTTGCAAGACTTGAGGAAGTGGAACTTTCGGGCGCACGCGTCACGCGCGCGACACTCAACAATATGGAAGACATCCGGCGCAAGGACCTTGCCATCGGGGCGCGCGTACTCGTACGGCGCTCCAACGAGGTCATCCCCGAGGTGCTCGGGAAAATGCCCGGCGAAACGGGAGAGCCGATCGAAGAGCCGAAGTATTGCCCCGCGTGCCACAGTGAACTCGTGGCCGTCGGCGCGCATATATTCTGTCCCAACAGCCTGACTTGTGTGCCGCAGATTACCTCGCGCCTCACGCACTATGCGTCACGATCGGCGATGGACATCGAAGGTTTGTCGGAGAAGACGGTCGAACTTCTCTATGAAGAAGGACTCGTCAAGGAAATCGCGGATATTTACCGTTTGCAAAAAGAAGACGTCGCGAGGCTCAAGGGTTTCGGCGAAAAGAGCGCCGGAAAACTCATCGAAGCCATCGAGGAATCGAAGACGCGACCGCTCGCGCGTTTTCTCCACGCCATGGGGATCCCGGGCGTCGGAGCGCGCACGGCGGAAGTGCTCGCCGAAAGATATCCGTCCATTGAGAAACTCGAAGAGGCGACGGAAGATGCGCTCCTCGAGATTCCCGACATCGGACCGATCTCGGCTTTCAACATCGTGGAATTTTTCCACGACGAGGAGATCGTCCATGCACTGGAGACATTACAAGAACTCGGACTCCTTTTTGAAACCGCGGAGACGACAGACGAACTTCAGGGACTTACCGTCGTCATCACGGGGAGTTTTCAGAACTACGGACGCAGTGAAATCGAAGCACGGATGCGTGCGCGAGGGGCGAAAGTGACTTCCTCCGTATCGCGGAAGACGGATTTTGTTTTTGCAGGAGAAAAAGCGGGCAGCAAGCTCACACGTGCAGAGGAACTCGGCGTGGCCGTCATCGAAGGCGACGCAGGACTTGCCGCGTGGTGGGACGAACATGTGCCGAAGGACAAAGGAGGATTATCTTGATCAGTCGCGAAGAAATAAAGCATATCTATGCACTCGCCAAACTCGATTTGCGCGAGGAAGATGTCGATGAAATTCGCACGAAATTTTCGGATGTACTCGAATACGTTTCGAAAATTCTCGAGGTGGAAACGCCGGAAGAGCATTTGGAATTGCTCGCCGAAGGGCCGTGCATTTTGCGCGAAGATGTTCTGGAGGAAAGTCTGTCCCGTGAGGCGGCACTTGCCCATGCTTACGAGACGGAATACGGATATTTTCGCCTCGACCGCGTGGTGGAATAGGAGGAAGAGATGGATTTACGTACAATGAGTGTCACGGAGCTTCGTGAAAAAATCACGACGGGGAAGATCCGCGTCGTGGATGTGGCCGAGCACGTGCTCGAAAAAATCGAAGAAAACCGTGAAGTGCACTCCTTTATTACCGTGAACGAGCATCTCTTGGACGATGCGCGCGCTTTGGATGAAAAACTCTCCCGCGGCGAGAAACCCGGTGAGCTCTTCGGCATTCCCGTGGCGGTGAAAGACAATGTCATGACGAAAGACATGACTACGACCTGCGCGTCCAAAATGCTCGAGCATTACAAGCCCGATTTTGACGCGGTCTGTGTCCGTCGTTTGAGAGCGGCCGATGCACTTCTCGTCGGCAAGACGAATATGGATGAATTTGCGATGGGCGGTTCGAGCGAAACGTCCTATTTCGGACCGAGCAAGAATCCGCTCGATCTCGATCGCGTTCCGGGCGGCTCTTCGAGCGGCAGTGCCACCTGTATTGCGACGGGAGAAGCGATGCTCGCCGTCGGCACGGACACGGGCGGTTCAATCCGTCAGCCCTCGAGCTATTGCGGCGTGGTGGGATTCAAACCGAGTTACGGTTTGGTAAGTCGCTACGGCGTCGCTTCGATGTCGAACACGCTCGACACGGTCGGCATGATCGGACACAGCGCGGCGGATGTCGCCCTCGGAATGCGTGTGATGGCGGGGAACGATCCGCTGGATGCGACTTCGACCCGACTGGAGAAACTCGAAGAAGAGCACGCACGCGGGCCGTTCCGTTTTGTCGTGCCGGAGAATATGAGGACCTATGTCGGAGACGACGACCTCTATGAAGCCTTTGTGAAAGCGGTCGAAACCTTGAAAACGGCGGGACATACCGTAGATACGTATGAGTTTGATTATCTCGAGCACACCATCGACGCGTATCAGATCCTCATGTCCGCGGAAGTCAATTCCAATCTCGCGCGTTTTGACGGCATTCGCTACGGCTATCGCACCGAATCCTACGAATCGACAGACGATCTCTTTATCCGCACGCGTTCCGAAGGTTTCGGCGAAGAGGCGAAACGGAGAATTGCACTCGGAGCCCTCTATCTCTCCGAGAATACGGGGCAGAAGCTCTATAAAAAAGCCATGCAAGTGCGTCTCGCCATCAAGAACGAGCTCGAGGCGGCACTCGAAGGCTATGATGCCATTCTCACGCCGACCACGGTGGAAAAACCGCCGCATTTCGGCACGACGACAAAACACGCGCTCAAGATGTACAGCTCCGATATCTTCAACACCCCCGTCAATCTCGGCGGATTTTGCGCTTTAAGTCTCCCGCTCGGGGGCTTGGCCGAGAGTTTGCAGTTGATCGGACGACGCGGCGACGATGCACATGTTCTCGCCGTCGGCAGCGCACTGGAAGGAGTCCTTCATGGTTAAGTCACTCATCGGTTTGGAAATTCACGCGGAACTCTCGACGAAGACGAAGATGTTCTGCGCGTGCAAGAATGAATTCGGCGCAACGCCCAATACGAATATCTGTCCGATTTGCCTCGGTCATCCCGGCACACTCCCGCGCCTCAACAAGGACGCCGTTCGACGCGCGATCCTCGCGGGATTTGCAATGGACTGCCAGATCCGCAGAAATTTCCAGATGGATCGCAAAAAATATTTCTATCCGGATCTCACCAAAGGCTTTCAGATTTCGCAGAACGAAGAACCCATCTGCTATGAAGGGTTTATCGAGATCACGACCGACCAAGGCACGAAGAAAGTGCGCATTGAGCGCATTCACATCGAGGAGGACACCGGCAAATCCAATCATACGGAAGACGGCTCTACCTGGATGGACTACAACCGCGCCGGCGTGCCTTTGATCGAGATCGTCACTTATCCCGACATGGAGAGCGGGGAGGAGGCAAGACTCTTCCTCGAAGCATTGAAAGAGCGGCTCAAATGGACCGACGTTTCCGATGTCAAGATGGAAGAAGGGAGTCTTCGTTGCGACGTCAACTTCAACCTGATCGACGGGGACAGAAAGACCGGCATCACCGAGATCAAGAACCTCAACTCGTTCCGCGCCGTCGAACGCGCGATCGAATTTGAACATGCGCGCCATGAAAAAATGCTTGACGGTGAGATCGACAAGCGCAAAGAAACGCGCCGCTGGGACGACGCCAAAGGCGAGACCGTCCATATGCGTTTCAAAGAGACGCACGCCGACTACCGACTCTCAATCGAGGGGGATTTACCCCGTGTGGAACTCGACGAAGCGTGGATTGACGAAATCAAGAAGAGCCTTCCCGAGCTCCCGCATGAACTCAAGGCCCGTTTTGTAAGCGAATACGGCCTCAGAGACTATGACGCGGACGTGCTCTCACAGAACAAGGCCCGCGCCGTATTCTTTGAAGAAGCGGTCAAAGAGGGCGCCGATCCGTCCAAACTCGCCGACTGGATCTTAACCGATGTTATGCGTCTGCTCAACGAAAGCGAAACCGAGTTCGAAGCGCTGAAATTCGGCGGGAAAGAACTCAAGACGCTCATCGCCCTCGTCGAAGACGGCAAGATCAACGCGAAGACCGGCAAAAAAGTCCTGCGCAAGATGTTCGAGACCGGCAAGAACCCGGATGCCATCGTGAAAGAAGAAGGACTCGTGCAGATCAGCGATATGAGTTTGCTCGAGAGTGTCGTCGATGAAGTCCTCGCAACCAATCAAGAATCCGTTGAAGCCTTTCACAACGGTCGCGACCGTGCGCTCGGCTATCTCATGGGCGAATGCATGAAACGCACCAAAGGCAAAGGCAATCCCGGAATCTTCAACGAACTTCTGAGAAAGAAACTTGCAAGCAAATGATGAAGATTGTACTTTCCACGGACAATGCCCACAAGCTTGCGGAGATCCGCTCGATTCTCGCGCCGCTCGGGTATGAAGTGCTGCCGAAGAGCGAGGTCGGGGCTGGCTCCCTCGAAGTCATCGAGGATGCACCCGATCTCAACGGCAACGCCATGAAGAAAGCGCAAGCACTCCATACATTGACTCGACTTGCCGTGCTCGCGGACGACACGGGACTTTTCGTCGATGCACTGGACGGCGAGCCGGGCGTCCACTCCGCGCGGTACGCTTCCGAGCACGACGATGCCGCCAATCGGGAGAAATTGTTACGGAACCTCAAGGACACTCCCGACGATAAACGTACGGCCTATTTTGAAACGGTGCTCGCCTACATCGACGCAGACGGCACTGAAACGGTCGTGCGTGGCCGCGTGGACGGAACCATTACGAGAGACGAACGCGGCAGTCACGGATTCGGCTACGACAGTCTTTTTCTCCCTCAGGGCGAAGAAAAAACTTTTGCCGAAATGAACGACGACGAGAAAAACGCGCTGAGCCACAGACGACGCGCGCTCGATGCCCTGGCGGCGTTTCTCCGATGAAAATTGCGATTGTAAGCGACACGCACGGGGACATCGTCGATCTCGTCCTTGCACTCCGTGCGACGAAGCCGGATCGATTCATCCATCTCGGCGATTACGAGTCGGACGCAAGAGCCATTGCACGCGAAACGAAACTTCCGTATGACGCCGTGGGCGGCAATTGCGACGGCAGTAGAGAACGGGGGAAACTTCTTACGATCGACGGCAAGAAAATCTTCTTGACGCACGGGCATCTCTTCGGCGTCAAGATGAATCTGACGCGCCTCTATTACCACGCACTCGAAATGGGAGCGGACGTCGTCTTTTTCGGACATACGCATAGACCGTTTCTTGAGAACTCGGGCGGAATTCTATTTTGCAATCCCGGAAGCGCCTCGCGCCCCGTTTTCGGGGAAGGCACTTTTGCGCTGTGGGAAGACGGCGAGATTTCGTTTTTGCATGTGAAAAAAGCTTGACGCGGACGCGTACAATTGCTATACTGTTTAAGCGCTGGATCACGTGGTTCTATCACGTGCGGGTGTAGCTCAGTGGTAGAGCATCGGCTTCCCAAGCCGTGTGCGAGGGTTCGATTCCCTTCACCCGCTCCAGTAAGTGCATGGTGGGCGTGGCCTAGCTGGTAGGGCGTCAGATTGTGGCTCTGAAGATCGCGGGTTCGAATCCCGTCGCTCACCCCATGCGGGAATGGCGGAATTGGCAGACGCGCTAGACTTAGGATCTAGTTCCAACGGAGTGGGGGTTCAAGTCCTCTTTCCCGCACCATGATTGGATGCTCGAAGGCAATATCTATTTTGTCTCGAGCACCGAAGAACAAGCGGAGCAAGTCTCCGCTTTTTTGTGCCTGTTTTACATGGAGAGAGATGATTGGGTCTCTCCCTGATTCGCCATTTCCATGAATCGGTGTTATAATGAAATACCGAAGTCGTCCTTTATGGATGGAATTTTACGCGCCGGTCGTCTAGCTGGATAAGATTTCAGATTCCGAATCTGAAGACCGGAGGTTCGAGTCCTCTCCGGCGCACCAAAGTTTTGAGCCCTTCGTTTGATCGATGGCGGCACAAAGGAACGACAAAAAGAGCGGAGATGTTCTCCGCTCTTTTTTCTTTCAATGAATCTTCATGGTTGCTCTTGCGTTCAGCGAATTGGCCAATAAAAAAAGATGCGTTTTGCATCTTTTTTCGTTTCTTATTTTTTCTTGCGCCAGATTTGCCAGTCTTTGGTTACGCGTTCGGTTTCGGGGAGAACAAAATCGTCTTCGGGATTGTCATCCTCTTGGTCAGTTTCCTCTTCGAACGCAATTTCACCGTGTTTCTTTTTTTCGAGGCGCTCGATTTCGTCGAGATAGATGGCTCTGGTATCCTCGGCATTCTCAATCTGCGCTTCGTTTATTTTGGGGACGGCGCGCGTTTCGCCAAAACGGTCCGCGTCGTCTGCGGGCATTTCCTCTACGTAAGATTCTTCGGGGATGTCTTCAATGATTTCTTCGGGGATATCGTCAGTCTTTTTTTTTCGTTTGTTGTAGATGCCGAGAATCCAGGCGAAGAGGAGGCCGTTAAAGCCTGCGACGAAATAGATGCAAAAATCCCAGATGCGGTCGAGACCGCTGCGCTCGGTGAGATTCACAAGTCCGAGATAGAGGAAAAAAAGTCCCAGAGCGGATAGGATGATGCCGGGGAGATATTTATAGAATTTGCGTCTGCCGGTGACACGATAGACGATGTACACGACGACAAATGTAGCGAGCGTCATGGCGGGAAGCAGGATCAGGCCGTTCCCGTATTCACTTAATAAATCCAGAAAGAATTGAAAGAACTTAATAAATTTCATGATAAGGCTCCTCTGTTATCGTTAGGTCTATTATAGCATGGATTTTCCAAGAAACGGAAATTTTGACCGAGTGCTACATAGATAGTATACTAAGAAAGAACAAAAGTTCAGATTGGAGTGCGTATGGATTTCAAACTGGTGTCTCATTTTCAGCCGACGGGCGATCAACCGGAGGCGATCGACGCGTTGACGAAAGGGCTCGAAAAAGGCCTTCATCATCAGGTTTTGCGCGGCGTAACGGGGAGCGGCAAGACGTTTACGATGGCGAATATCATTGCCAATGTGAATAGACCGACGCTCGTCATTGCACACAACAAGACCCTTGCCTATCAACTGGTGGGGGAGTTCAAAGAATTTTTTCCGCATAATGCGGTGGAATATTTCGTATCGTATTACGACTACTATCAGCCGGAGGCGTATGTGCCTCAGGCGGATCTTTATATTGAAAAAGACAGTTCAATCAACGACGAGATCGATAAACTCCGTCACTCGGCGACGGCGGCGCTCTTTGAAAGAAGAGATGTCATCATCGTTGCGAGCGTGTCCTGCATCTACGGCTTGGGCGATCCGGAGGATTACAAGGAACTCATGGTGTCCCTGCGTCCCGGCATGGTGCGCGACCGGGATGAGATCATTCGTGAACTCGTGGATATTCAGTATGTACGCAATGATGTGAATTTTATCCGCGGGACGTTTCGCGTGCGCGGCGATGTCTTGGAAATTTTCCCGTCGAACGAATCCGAGCATTCGATCCGCGTGGAATTTTTTGGCGACGAAATCGAACGGATTTCCATGATGGATGCCGTGTCGGGAAAGACGATCGGTACGATGGATCACGCGGCGATTTTCCCGGCGAGCCACTTTGCAACGACGGACAAGAAGATTGAACGCGCAATCGGCACGATCAAAGAAGAACTCGAGGAGAGACTCGAGGTGCTCTATAAAGAGAACAAACTCGTCGAGGCGCAACGTCTCGAGCAACGGACCAAATACGATCTCGAGATGCTTGCCGAGATGGGTTTTTGCCCGGGGATCGAGAACTATTCGCGCCATCTCTCGGGTCGCGCCAAGGGTTCGAGACCCTATACACTGATTGACTATTTCCCCAAGGATTTTGTCCTCATGGTCGACGAGTCGCATGTGACGATTCCGCAGATCGGCGGCATGAGCGCGGGCGACCGTGCACGCAAAGAGACGCTCGTCGAGTACGGATTTCGTCTGCCGAGCGCACTCGACAACCGGCCGTTGTTTTTTGACGAATTTGAGGGTCTCATCAAACAGGCGGTCTATATTTCCGCAACGCCGGGGCCCTACGAACTCGAGAAGAGCGAGAATCTCGTCGAGCAACTGATTCGCCCGACGGGCCTCGTCGATCCCAAGATCGAGATTCGCCCGACGGAGAATCAGATCGACGATCTCATGGAAGAAATTCGCATCCAGACGAAGAAAAAAGAGCGCGTACTCGTGACGACGCTCACAAAAAAAATGGCGGAGGACCTCACGAAATATCTCACAGATCTCGGCGTGCGCGTGACCTATATGCACTCTGATATCGACACGATCGAACGCATGGAGATCATCAGGGATCTTCGCAGCGGTGTCTACGATGTGCTCGTGGGCATCAACCTTTTGCGCGAGGGCTTGGACCTGCCCGAAGTTTCCCTCATCGCGATCCTCGATGCGGACAAAGAGGGCTTTTTGAGAAGTGAGACTTCCCTTATCCAGACGGTGGGCCGTGCCGCGCGCAATGTCAACGGCCGCGTTATTTTCTACGCCGACAAAATCACGCCTTCCATGGAGCGCACGATGACGGAGACCAAACGCCGTCGCGACATCCAAGAGGCGTACAATCGCGAACACAATATCACGCCGCGTACGATTGAGAAGGAAATTCGCGATGTCGTGCGGATCACGCATGTCGCGGAAAAACATGCCGAAGAGGAGACGCTCACATTCGGAGAAATCAAGGATCTCCTGATTCGCATGGAATCCGAGATGCGCATTGCGGCGGAAGGGCTCGAGTTTGAACGCGCGGCATCCCTGCGCGACGAAATCCGCAAAATCAAACGAGAGTACGGACTGGAGGATTGACGTGAACGAAAATATCGTCATCAAGAAAGCAAATGTCAACAATCTCAAAGGGATCGATCTCACACTCCCGCGAAATAAACTCATCGTCGTAACCGGCCTCTCCGGTTCGGGCAAGTCTTCGCTCGCTTTTGACACCATTTACGCCGAAGGGCAGAGGCGCTATGTCGAATCGCTCTCGAGCTATGCAAGGCAGTTCTTGGGGCAGATGGATAAACCCGATGTCGAGATGATCACGGGTTTGTCGCCGTCGATTTCCATCGATCAGAAGACCACGACGCGCAACCCGCGCTCAACGGTCGGGACGGTGACGGAGATTTACGACTATCTGAGGCTCCTCTTTGCCAAAGTCGGCAAAGCCTATTGCCCGATCTGCGGCAAACCAATCGAAGCCCAGACAATCGACCAAATGACCGATCGGATCTCGAATTTCCCGGAGGGGACACGCATGGAGATTCTTGCGCCGATCGTTCGCGGGAAAAAAGGGACGCATGCCAAAGTCCTCGACGCCGTTCGCAAGGACGGCTATCTTCGCGTGCGCATCGACGGTGAAATGCACGAACTCTCGGAGGAAATCACGCTCGATAAGAACTTCAAGCATTCGATTGACGTCGTCGTGGATCGCCTCATCCGACGGGGGAATATTTTGTCCCGTCTCACGGGATCGCTCGAGACGGCACTCGATCTTGCGGACGGCATTGTGAAAGTTGCGATTCCCGACGGCGAGACCTATCTTTTCAATCAAAACATGGCATGCCCGGAGGGACACGTTTCTATCGAGGAAATATCTCCGCGCATGTTTTCCTTCAACTCGCCGTTCGGCATGTGCCCCGAGTGCAATGGTCTCGGCGCGCACCGTTCGGTGAATCCCGCGCTTTTTATCCCCAACAAGGCGCTCTCGATCGACCAGGGCGGGCTGGATCCGTTTGCCAATTCCAAGCCGACGACCTATTATTACGAACTCATCAAGGCACTGGCCGAGAGACACGGCTTTTCTACGGACAGACCGCTCGGGGAGGCGCCCAAGGCCTTTCTCGACGAGCTCTATTACGGGACGAAAAAGCCCCTGCGTTTCCGCGCGATTTCTTCTTACAGCGGGGACAAACGCTTCAACCGTCCGTTCGAAGGCATTGTAAAACTCCTCGAAAATCGCTACGAATATACCTCGTCCGACGCGATGAAGGACAAGATCGAGCAGTACATGACGGAAGAAACGTGCAAAACCTGTCACGGCGCACGGCTCAAGCCCGAAATTCTTTCCGTGAAGATCTCAGATAAGAATATTTCCGAAGTGACGAATCTCTCCATCCACGACGCGCTTACGTTTATGGCGGAAGTAAACGTCGAGGGACAGGACAAAGTGATTGCCGCCCCGATTCTCAAGGAAATTCGCGAGAGACTGTCGTTCCTCGATCACGTAGGGCTCGGGTATCTCACTTTGGCGCGCAAAGCCGGCACGCTTTCGGGCGGTGAGAGTCAACGCATTCGCCTGGCGACGCAGATCGGCAGCGGACTGACGGGCGTCATCTACGTCCTTGACGAGCCGTCGATCGGTCTCCATCAGCGCGACAATGCCAAACTCATCGAGACGCTCGAACGCTTGAGAGATCTCGGCAATACGGTTATTGTCGTGGAGCACGACGAAGAGACGATGCTCGCCGCGGATCATATCGTCGACATCGGGCCGGGCGCGGGCATTCACGGCGGGGAAGTCGTGGCTCAGGGTACGCCGAAAGAGATTATGGAGCATCCGACATCCGTTACGGGCGCCTATCTCTCCGGCAGGAAACAAATTGCCATCCCCAAAGTCCGCCGGACGCCTTCGGGCAAAATCGTTCTGCGCGGCGCTGCAGAAAACAATCTCAAACACATCGACGTCGAGATTCCGACAGGCGTCTTGACCCTCGTGACGGGCGTCTCCGGTTCCGGCAAATCGAGCCTCATCGACGGGATTCTCTATCCCGTACTCGCGCGCGCCGTCCAGGGGGCGAAGATGCTCCCGGGAAAATACGACGCGATCGAGGGCATCGAAGCAATCGACAAAGTCATCGAGATCGACCAATCGCCGATCGGACGCACCCCGCGGTCCAATCCCGCGACCTACACCGGCGTCTTCGATCTCATCCGCGATCTCTTTGCAGAACTTCCGGAATCCAAGATGCGCGGATACAAGAAAGGGCGTTTTTCCTTCAATGTCAAAGGCGGACGGTGTGAAGCCTGCCGCGGAGACGGCATTCTCAAAGTCGAGATGCATTTTCTCCCCGATGTCTACGTACCGTGCGAAGTCTGCAAGGGGAAACGCTACAATCGCGAGACCCTCGAAGTGCGCTACAAAGGGAAGAGCATTTCCGATGTGCTCGAGATGACCGTGGAGGAGGCAACGGAATTTTTCTCCGCGATCCCTCCGATTCATCGCAAACTCAAGACGCTCCTGGAAGTGGGGCTCAGATATCTCAAACTCGGACAATCCTCAACGGAGCTCTCCGGCGGCGAAGCGCAGCGCGTGAAACTGGCCACCGAGCTCTCCAAACGCGCGACCGGCAAGACGCTCTACATTCTCGACGAACCGACGACGGGACTCGCGACCGACGACATCGCGCGGCTTATCAATGTCCTGGAACGCCTCGTCGACGGGGGCAACACCATGATCATCATCGAACACAATCTCGACGTGATCAAATGCGCGGACCACATCATCGACCTCGGTCCGGAGGGCGGAGACGGCGGCGGCACGATCGTCGCGAGCGGCACGCCGGAGGAAATTGCAAAAGTCAAGAAATCCTACACCGGACAATTTTTGAAAAAGACGCTCCGCAAAAAAGAATGAAACATCCATGAAAAGCACTGCGAATGAGGCGGTGCTTTTTTGTATTAGAAAACCCCCGGTTAGACCGGGGGTTCTGTAAAGCTTTAGCGATGAGCACCTGACATTCCTATGCCATGTTATGATAAAAACGGTCTG
>QWCK01000823.1_pt1 | contig 80875 bp, 65 predicted proteins | sample 1972571 | NCBI WGS metagenome assembly QWCK01 (sample SAMN09866710, study PRJNA288562) | Human gut metagenome isolate term2_stool, whole genome shotgun sequencing... | isolation source: gut | host: Homo sapiens | place: USA: California | reverse complement strand
AATCAAAGACTTTTCATATTGCGGATAATCGTGTTCTGGTCGATAGTCAAGTTAGTGCTGAGACAGAATTTGTCATGAACAATATTGCTGAATAGTTACATGTCCATGCGGCTTTATTTTGTGTCTGATTGGCCGGCAGTTGATTACAGGCATACATCTGTTTTTTACTTGGACGGTATGCAATTACGGCGGTTTTGCGTTGCAAATACGCCGAATTTGATGAGCAAATACGCCGAATTTGGTCTGCAATTACGGCGTAATTGGTCTGCGGGAGAGTGCAAACCGCAATGACATTCATTGCCAACGGGAAGCCGTTATGATGCCTAATGGCTGCGTGGTCTGTGCTGTTGCGGGTGGCTATGGTTATGACCCGATCTCGGAAAGTTCAAGCCATCTCATGCTTTTCTCGTCGAGTTCCTCCTTCAGTTTGGGCAGCCGTATGCTCTTTTCCGTGAGTTCCTCAACGCCAAGTGTGCCGCTGCACAGTTCGCCTTCCAGTCTCTTCTGTTCGGCCTCGAGAGCCTCGATTTCCTTTTCCAGCCGCTGCATTTCCCTCTGCTCCATGTATGACAGTCGCCTCGGCCTGTCTGCATGTTGGCCTGCTCTGTTTTTCCGCTTCTGTGTGCTGCCGCTTTTCCCCTGCATCGCTTTCTTTGCCTCTTCCTCCTTGCTCTTCATGGCCGACCATTCCCGGTATTGCGTGTAGTTCCCAGGGAAGTCCTTGACCACCCCGTTGCCTTTGAACACGAGCAGGTGGTCAACGACCTTGTCCATGAAATACCTGTCGTGGCTGACAACAATCACGCAGCCGGGGAAGCCCTGCAGGTATTCCTCGAGGATTTGAAGTGTCTGTATGTCGAGGTCGTTTGTCGGTTCGTCGAGTACGAGGAAGTTCGGGTTGCGCATTAGCACCGTGCAAAGGTACAGTTTGCGTTTCTCTCCCCCGGATAGTTTGTATACATAGTTGTGCTGCTGCTCGGGCGAGAACAGGAAATGCTGCAGGAACTGCGATGCGGTGAGGTGTCTGCCACTTCCGAGGTCGACATAGTCGGCGATGTCTGTCACTATGTCTATCACCTTTTGCTGTTCGTTGAACTGCAGTCCTTCCTGCGAGAAGTAGCCGAAGCGCACGGTGTCCCCGATGTCGAAACGCCCGCTGTCTGCCTCCTCCGTTCCTAAAAGCATTTTTACGAACGTGCTTTTGCCCGTGCCGTTGTTGCCAACTATGCCCATTTTCTCGAAGCGCGCGAAGTTGTAGTAGAAATCCTTGAGTATCGTTATCTTTGGTGATGTGCCGGTATCGAACGTCTTCGACACATACTGGCATTCGAAAATCTTGCTCCCTATGTACACGTTGGACCGCCGCAGCCTCATCTGCCTGTCCTCCATGCGCTGTTTCGCGATTTTCTCCAGGTCGGCGAAGGCCTCCTCGCGGTAGCGTGCCTTGTGTCCGCGTGCCTGTGGCTGCCGCCGCATCCATTCCAGTTCGCGGCGGTACAGGTTGTTTGCCCTTGCGATCTCCGCCCTCTTGTTGTCAATGCGCTGCTGCCGTTTCTCGAGGTAGTAACTGTAGTTCCCGTGGTATGTGTATATTGTCCTGTCGTCGAGTTCCATTATGATGTTGCACACGCGGTCCAGGAAGAACCTGTCGTGTGTCACCATAAGCATCGTTTTGTTGCCCCTGTTGAGGAATCCCTCGAGCCATTCTATCATCTCGAGGTCGAGATGGTTTGTCGGCTCGTCGAGTATCAGCAGTTCCGGCTCGGTCAGCAGCACGTTGGCAAGCGCCACGCGTTTCTGCTGCCCTCCGCTCAGTTCGCGCATCGGCTGGTCGAGCCTCATTATCTTCAGTTGCGTGAGGATTTGCTTTGCCTTCAGCACCTTTTCTTTCTCCCCCTTGTGGTTGAAGCATGCGTCGAGCACGCTCTCGTCAGGGTCGTAGTGGGGTGACTGCTCGAGATAGCCCACGCGCAGGTCTCTGCGGAAAATGATTTCTCCCCCGTCATATCCCTCGTTGCCGTTTATTATTGAGAGCAGGGTGCTTTTCCCGGTGCCGTTCTTTGCAATCAGCCCCACGCGCTGTCCCTCGGCGATGCTCATGTTTATGTTTTCGAAAAGCACCAGCTCGCCGAAAGACTTTGAAAGGTTCTGTATGTCAAGATAAGGTGTCGCAGCCAATTTACTCTGTATGTTTATTCTTCGTTATTCTCCTTCAGCCTGTTGTTTATGCTCTCTATGTAGTCGAGGATTTCATCGCGTCCGTATCCCTTTTGCGCGCTTGAAATGAAATATGGTGGCAGTATCTCCCATGTGTCCTCGAGCTTGGCCATGTATGCCTCTGCCTGCTGTTTAATCTTTGTCGGCGCCATCTTGTCGCCTTTTGTGAACACGATGGCGAAGGGCACCTGGCTTTTCCCGAGCCAGTCGATGAACTCGCGGTCAATCTGCTGCGGGTCGTGCCTTATGTCGATTAGCACGAACACGTTTGTGAGTTGTTCTCTCTGCAGGATGTATGACGAGATCATCTGTTGCAGTTTGTCGCGCTGTGTCTTGGATCTCTTGGCATAGCCGTAGCCCGGCAGGTCGACGATATACCACTCGTTGTTGATTATGAAATGGTTTATGAGCAGTGTCTTGCCCGGCGTGGCCGATGTCTTGGCCAGCCCCTTGTGGTTGCACAACATGTTTATGAGGCTCGATTTGCCCACGTTGCTGCGGCCGATGAAGGCATATTCAGGCTTTTTGTCCTTGGGGCACTGGCTCACCGTGGCACTGCTTATGCTGAATTCCGATTTTGTTATTTTCATTCCTTTTTGCCGCAAAGGTACTAAAAATATTGCAATCTCTTTGTGTTCCGCTTATTTTAAACTAACTTTGCACCTGAAAAAACGAAACGATGACCCAGCAATATCCATCCTTGCTGCTCGAAAAGGCGGTCGGGGAGATGGCGAAACTGCCTGGCATAGGCCGCAAGACGGCGTTGAGGCTCGTGCTGCACCTGCTGAGGCAGGATGACGCGGCGGTTGACGGCCTTGCCGACGCGCTATGCCGCCTGAAGCACGAGGTGCGTCACTGCAAGGTGTGTCACAACATCAGCGACACCGACGTGTGTCCGATATGCTCCGACAAGCGCCGCGATGCCTCGACGATATGCGTCGTCGAGAACATACAGGACGTGATGGCGATAGAGAACACCCAGCAGTACGGTGGGCTGTATCATGTCCTCGGGGGGATAATTTCCCCCATCGACGGCATCGGCCCTGGCGACATTGAGGTCGACTCCCTTGTGAGAAGGGTCGCGGAGGGTGCTGTCTCCGAGGTCATAATGGCTCTTAGCAGCACTATGGAGGGAGACACGACGGCATTCTATATATTCCGCAAACTTGCAGGCTATGATGTCAGGCAGACCGTAATAGCACGCGGTATAAGCGTGGGCAACGAGCTCGAGTACACCGACGAGGTGACTCTCGGGCGCAGCATAGTCAACAGGGTGCCTTACGAGGGCTGATGGAATGAATATGATAAAGACAATATATTGGATGTCAATCGCCGTGTCGGTGCTGATGGTCATAACATTCGAGGCCGGCATCTTGGAGCCCGGATGCGGCGCCGGCGATGTTGGGACGCAGTTCATCGTGGTCTCGCTGCTTGAGTTGGCCACCGTGTGCGCAGTCCCGCTCGCCATACGCCTGTTCCGTTTCAGAAGGGTGCGCGGTGAAATAAAGGCGGGACACTACCTCCGCTGGGCGCTCGCGCGGCTGTTCATGCTGGCCGCACCGCTCGTGGCCAATACCTTATTGTATTATATATACATGAACGTGGCATTCGGCTACATGGCTATAATATTGCTAATATCAATGGTGTTCATATATCCTTCCGGGTCACGTGTGAACAGGGAGACATCAATAGAATAATGAAACTAACGGTTGTAATAGTAAGTTATAACGTCAGGCATTACCTTGAGCAATGCCTCGGCAGCCTGCGGTGCGCGCTGAAGGACATAGACGCCGAGGTGTATGTCGTTGACAATCACTCGAAAGATGACACCGTAGACGTCATTCCGCGCACTTTTCCGGAGGTCAACCTCGTGGCAAGCAACCACAACCTCGGTTTCGCGCGGGCGAACAACATCGCCATAAGGCAGACGGAGAGCGAATATGTGTTGCTGCTCAATCCTGACACTTTCGTCGGAGAGAATGTGATAGGGGAGTGCCTCACCTTCATGGACGGGCACCGGGATGCCGGCGCGCTCGGCGTGCGTATGCTCGACAGCAATGGGAACGTGGCGATGGAAAGCCGCCGGGGACTGCCAACGCCAATGACCGCATTCTACAAGATGGCGGGCCTGTGCAAACGCTTTCCCGAGAGCCGCAGGTACGGGAAGTACTACATGAGCTATCTGCCGTGGGACAGGCCGGTGGAGATAGAGGTCGTGAGCGGGGCGTTCTGTATGCTACGGCGGACGGCTCTCGACAAGGCTGGCCTGCTCGACGAGGACTTTTTCATGTATGGCGAGGACATAGACCTCAGCCACAGGCTGCTGAAGGAAGGGTTCAGAAACTGGTACTATCCTGCCGACATACTGCATTACAAGGGGGAAAGCACACAGAAGAGCAGTTTCAGATATGTCCATGTGTTCTACGAGGCCATGTTCATATTCTTCCGTAAGCACTATGGCAACATGACGGTGCTGCTCAGTATACCCATCAGGACGGCGATCGTGTTCAAGGCCTCAATGGCTGCAATGGTGCTGGCATGGGGCAGGCTGCGGAAAGCACTGGGATTCTATCGCAGGCGCGAGCGTTATCCCGGTTACGTGTTTATTGGCAGGGACTGCGCCATGAAGAGATGCAGGCGCATGGCGAGGAAACTCGGGCTGACGGCGAAATTCTACACCGCAGACAGCGGCAGCGTGCCAGAGGGACACAACGCGATAAAGGAAATCATGGAAATCGACACCCCGACATACGTTGTTTATGACATAGATGCCTATTCATACGAGGATATACTCAGGGCGTTCGGCAGCAATCCCTCGAAAAACCTTATTATTGGCACTTTCGACATGAGGAGAAACAGGATCATCACTTTCAAGGAAGTACTGGCATGACACAGGGGAAGGTTATCCTACGGGCACTCGAGCCGGAAGACCTGGACGAGCTATACAGTATAGAGAACGACCGCAGTCTGTGGGACGTTGGCTCTGCGAATGTGCCTTATTCGCGCTATTCGCTGCGGTCATTCATCGCAAACACCACCAACGACATATATGCCGACCGCCAGATGCGGTTTGTAATCGCGACGGCAGACGAGAGTGTCGCTGGACTGGCCGACCTGTTCAACTTTGACCCGCGACACAGCAGGGCCGAGGTGGGCATCGTTCTGAAAGCCGCATTGCGCGGCAGGGGAATTGCAAAGGCGGCTCTCGGGGAACTGCACTGTTATGCCGCCGAGGTGCTGGATATTTTCCAGTTGTATGCCGTTGTGTCTTCGATGAATGAAAAGTCATTGCGCCTGTTCATGTCGCTGGGGTATGAGGCGACCGCCACGCTGCGGAACTGGCTTTCGGTCGGGCAAGGGTATCAGGACGCACTGCTATTGCAAAAAAAAATAAAAAAAGTAGTCCTGTGATTTGGCAGATATAAAAAAAAAACATACCTTTGCATCCGCAATCTTGAAGGGGGGCTGTATGGTGCGTTAGTTCAGCCTGGTTAGAATGCCTGCCTGTCACGCAGGAGGTCACGGGTTCGAGTCCCGTACGCACCGCAATCCAGATAGTGACACCCCCCAAAAGAATGCAGCGGAAACGCTTTGGTGCGTTAGTTCAGCCTGGTTAGAATGCCTGCCTGTCACGCAGGAGGTCACGGGTTCGAGTCCCGTACGCACCGCAAAAGCCGTCCTTTACAAGAGGATGGCTTTTCTGTTTTCGTTGATAAAGTGGCCGTTGCCGGGACAAACCCGGCAGCGGATTTTAGTTTCTTTGCTTCACGCATCCGTCACCAGGCACACAAAGTATTGCCGGTGGCTGGTGGGCTGAGCCGTATTCAACCCCAAATCAGTCATTGCTAAAGTTGGTCATTGCCAGTCGGATTCTTCCAGTTGGAACACTTCCTCGAGTTTCTTCCCGAATACTGCCGATATTTTCAGTGACAGAACTGTTGAGGGGACGTATTTCCCTGCCTCGATGGCATTTATGGTCTGGCGTGTCACTCCAGTCTTCTCGGCCAGCTGCTGTTGTGTCATGCGCTTTATGGCACGTTCCACCCTAATGTTATTCTTCATTTCCAGTCCTCCTTAATTTATAAAGTTCGTAGTTGAATTTGCAGATGAAAAACAGGAACATTGAATACATGAACACAATCATCAGCTCAAGATACAGAGTACCGAAAATGAACCATGTGCCGAGAATTACAAGCAGCGTGTTTGCCTTTATAGCCCACACGAATGACCTCATCCGTATGTTTTCAACATATTCATCTTCTTCCTCTTCCTTCGAGAAAGAAATGAATAATAATGACAAGGCCACAAACAGTGTTGCAATCTCATACAGCATACCCTCGGTTCCGAAAGTCACCATGCTTTGATTGCCCGAAAAGAGGCCAACATCGCCTATTAATAATGTTGGGAATGAAACCAACTCGTCACTCAGCACGTCCGTAATCACGAGTGTCAAAACTATGGCAGACGGAACAAACATGCACCAGCCGACTTTTTTCATAACTGCTGGAAATAAATAGTTACTTTTCATTGTTTATATAATTTATTTGTTAAACATGTGGCAAAGGTAATAAAAACTTTTCTTTATGTCAAGTATATTGTACTTTTAGTCATATATATTTAACTTTATTTATCCCTTTTTGATAACAAGACTTCTATTTTGTCGCGTATTTGGACTGTATGTTTCGCAACGCTGTGAAACAATGTCATTGATACATGACCGCAGCCTCTTATTTTGGTTTTTTCGTTGCCTGCTTCAGATGCTTTTTGTTGCACAAGGCCATGTTGCAATAAAAAAGGTTAAAAGCAGTTTTTCTCTACGGAAACATTCTTTAATAACAAATAAAATAGTTACCTTTGCACCTGCAAAAATGGGTAAGTCCTGCACGGCCAGCTCCCTTCGAATCCTCCAGGACGGGAACGTAGCAAAGGTAGTTGGTTGTAGCGGCGCGATGCAGACCGCTTACCCACCCGCCTCTTTAGCTCAGTTGGCCAGAGCACGTGATTTGTAATCTCGGGGTCGTTGGTTCGAATCCGACAAGAGGCTCAGGAAGGTTTAAGGTTAGAAGTTTAGTGTGCAGGATATGTCTTTGCCATTGACTTTTAACCTTTTATAGTTTAACAACCAATTATGGTTTAACATCTAAAATATTTGTATGTCATGGAAGATTTCAAAACATTGGTGCAGATAAGACGCAGCCACCGCAAGTTCACGGATGAGGAAATCAGTGCCGACGACGTTAAGTTGATACTCCGCGCGGCACTAATGTCACCGACGAGCAAGGGCCGGCGCGAGTGGCAGTTTGTTGTGGTTGACGACAAGAACAGTCTTGAAAAAATATCTGATGCCAGAGATATTGGCTCAAAACTCATAAAGGGCGCCTCGCTTGCGGTTGTCGTTCTTGGCGACCCCATGACAAATGACTGCTGGGTGGAGGATGCCTCCATTGCTGCGATATCGATGCAATACCAGGCGGCGGACCTCGGACTCGGCTCTTGCTGGGTGCAGATGCGTGGCCGCGGGCTTTCCGACGGCACGTCTGCCGACACCGTGATACGTGGCGTTCTCGACATTCCGGAAAACCTTTCGTGCCTGTGCGTAGTGGCTTTCGGCCACAAGGCGGATGAAAGGAAAGCGCAGAATGAAGACAGTCTGAAATGGGAGAATGTCCATGTCGGGCGATATTAGGCGCGTGGTGATAGTCGGTGCGGGAAACCTTGCCACTAATCTCGGTGTGGCGTTGCATAGCCGGGGTATAAAGGTGGAGCAGGTATTCAGCCGCACGGAAAAATCAGCAGAGTCTCTTGCAGTGAGGCTCGGCTGTGGCTGGACGACATCGTTAAACGACATTATTGTGGGGGCAGACCTGTATGTCGTTTCAATAAAAGACAACGCACTTGGCGCCGTTATTCCAAAGGTTATTGAAAAAGCGGCAGGCGGCATAGTGGTTCACACAGCCGGAAGTGTTCCGTTAGACATTTTCGGTAACACTGATGCAGCGCATGGCGTGTTTTATCCTATGCAGACTTTCAGCAAGCAGAAGACTGTGGATTTCAATGATATATCCATATTCGTTGAGGCTTCGGATGAACAAACCTGTGAGACGCTTGAAAGTTTCTCGCGCAAACTTACAGACAAGGTTTACCGTCTTGATTCCGACACTCGCCGTTACCTTCATGTTGCTGCGGTGTTTGCATGCAATTTCGCCAACCATTGCTTTGCCCTTGCCGGTGATTTGCTCTCGGCGCATGACATACCATTCAGCGTGATGCTTCCACTGATAAGGGAAACCGTTGATAAACTCAATGTGCTTTCTCCGCGTGAGGCGCAGACCGGGCCTGCCGCAAGGAGGGATGTTGATGTCATGCGGAAACACCTGGAGCTGATAAACTCCCCTGACGTGAGGAATATATACGAAATGATGAGCAGAAGTATAATGCAAATTGATAAATGACAGTGTGATACAGAGATGATAAACTACGACTTGAGCAAGATAAAGGCCGTCCTGTTTGACATTGACGGAGTGTTGAGCGCGGAGACAATATCGCTTCATCCTGACGGCGAGCCGATGCGAACTGTGAACATCAAGGATGGATATGCCATACAGTTGGCTATGAAGGTGGGGCTTCACATCGCCGTCATAACCGGGTGCGACATAGATGCAGTGCGGCTGAGGTATGAAGGCCTTGGCGTTGAGGACATTTACATGAAGGCAGCGGTCAAGAAAGAATCATACGAGGATTTCAAGAAACGCCATGGATATTCCGATGACGAGCTGATTTTCATGGGAGATGACATACCAGACCTGGAGGTGATGCGGGCATGCGGATGCCCGTGCTGCCCTTCAGATGCCTGTGCGGAGGTGAGGCAGGCCAGCATATACATAAGCGACCGGCGCGGTGGTTACGGCTGCGGCCGTGATGTCGTTGAGCAGGTGCTTAAGGCACAGGGGAAATGGCTTCGCGACGAACACGCATTCGGATGGTAATCTGTTTTATTGAAAACAAACAAACCCTACAATGAAAATAATATTGGCTTCGGGAAGTCCGAGACGTAAGGAACTGCTGTCCGGACTGGATGTTGATTTCGAGGTAAGGCTGCATCCGGGCATTGATGAGAGTTATCCTGCCGACCTGCCAGTGCAGGAAATAGCAAGGTATATCGCATGCAGGAAATCATCCGCCTACAGGGAAACCATCTCTGACGGCGAGATCTTGCTTACAGCAGATACGATTGTCGTCGTTGGGGACAAGGTTCTCGGCAAGCCTGCGGATGCGAGGGAGGCCTGTCGCATGCTGAGGTTGCTGAGCGGCCGCACGCACCAGGTAATGACAGGCGTGTGCCTGGCGACAAAGGAGCGTGAGCGCAGTTTCTCGGTGGAGACGGATGTCACTTTCAAGGAACTGTCGGAGGGCGAGATAAGATATTACGTTGAACACTACAAGCCCTTTGACAAGGCCGGCGCATACGGCATTCAGGAGTGGATAGGCTACATAGGAGTCGAGTCGATAAAAGGCAGTTACTTCAATGTCATGGGTCTGCCGGTGCAGCGTATTTACAGCGAGCTTGCGGCATTCCAGCACTCAAGGTAGCGGCGTGCGACCTTTATGTGGTCATGGTGCCGGCGGACATATTCCATGCTGTCGCGTTTCATTGCCGGTATGTCCTTCTTGTGGCTTATCAGCCATTCAAGTTTTTCCACGGCGCTTTCGTAGCATGGCTTGACGTTGACTATCGGGCGCAGTTCGCGTTCGCCTATGATGTCATAGTTCTCAGGTTCGCCGCCACCGACACATATTATCCCCTTGCTCATGGCAAGCAGTGAATTCATGCTCGGAGTGTATGAATACAGTTGGTCGAGTATTGCGTCGCTCCCGTCCATCATTCTCTGGTATTCGCTGAACGGCAGTCCCTCGGCTCTCCTTATCTCGATTTCTTCTGGATGCCTTGCGGCAACGTCGAGCGCGGCCTTCAGCATGATGTCCGTACCCTTGTATTCACTTCTTCCACGGCTTATTCCTATGAAAACCCTGATTTTCCCGCTGTTTGACGACATCGGGGCAGCAGGCATTTTGCTCGTGTCTATCGGCAGGGGTATAAAAGTCGTCTTGTCCGGGAAAACGAGCCTGTATGTCGCATAGTATTCGTACAGGCAGGCAATAATGCCATCGCAGTCTTCCGCAATCATACGGTTTAGTCTTTCTTTCGGCGTGCCTGTCCAGTCCTCCCTTTCCTTCACCGCGTCAGCATTTTCCCTGAGTTCGCAGCCTAAGTTGAAATCACTGTACCGCAGTGGCATTTGGCATGAGTTGACCTTTGCCCAGTAGTAGTCCATGCCAAACGCACCAAGGAAAAGTTTCCCGTTTTCTTTCCTTATCCTTTTGTAGAACGGTAACACGCGCTCCGCCTTCAGTTCGAGAAACATCGGGTTAATCAGCTGTACAACATCGAACCCTTTCAGTTTTGGCATTACGGAAAGTAGTTTTGCCATCAGCCTTGCGCCGCCAAATTTCCCCGGCCTGCGTGCGAGGTCAATGTCGCGGGGGTAATCCTTCCAGAAGTCGCCGTTGCTTGCCACGACAACCTCGTTTCCCAATTCCCGCAGCCCGTCGGCAAGTGTCGCGTGAAGGTTGCTGTATTCACCCAGAAGTAAAATCCTCATCTTTCACGTTTCAGCATCGGGAGGGCAAACATCAGTGCCTTCCGTCCGGATTCTGTTCTTATCATTTTGTTGAACATCCGGTATTTCCATGTATATTTGTCTGCCGGAAGTGGGTAGAGCCCCTTCTTCTCGAGGCTTCTTATTCTTTTTTCCAGTTGATGTCTCGAACGTGTGAGCGTGATGATGTTGTATATATAGTCCATGGTCAGTTGTGCCACCCTGCGGCGCAACGCCACGGAATCCAGTGCCGGCATTGTGCCGGCGAGATTATGCAGGTTGTATATGACGTGCTCCGTGTCAGCAAGTCGTTTCACGAGTCTCCGCTTCCCTTTCCTGCGCGTCACAGACGAAGTGTTCTTGCGGTAGTAGTATGCGCATGTGTCTGTGGCGTAAAGTTTTTCCGCACTGAGAATAAGCTGTGGCGTAAACTCCTCATCCTCACCAAATTCAACTCCGGCACTGAATTTAAGGTTTGCCAGTGTCCTCCTGCTGAATATATATGCGCACACGGATGCCTTGATGTTGTTGCGGCGCATGTATTCGTCCCCGGTCATAGGCCCATCGAAAAGATATGGCGTGTCAATGTCGGAGTCTTTTTCCGTGAAGTTGAAAAGCACCATGTCCGGGTCGCGAAACCTCACGATGTCCAGGCAGTGCTCATATCCGGCGAGTATGAGTTTGTCGTCCCCGTCGATGAACTGTATGTATCTCCCGCTTGCAATCTTCAGCCCCATGTTCCTTGCCGTGCTTACGCCATTGTTGGGCTGCCAGACGTATATCGCATTTCCGCACACCTCCTTTATGGCAGAAAGCGTGTCCTCGTCGGAGCCGTCATCAACAACAATTATTTCAACCTCGCGGCGGCTGAGCGACAGTGCCGTTATGCTCTGAAGACATTCCCTGAGCATTTCGTCCGGCAGGTTGTATGTCGTGACTATGAAACTGACGAGCGGAATCTGTTCCGTGGCATTAAAATTGTTAGGCATTGCAGTGGTTTTTATTTGCTTGCAAAGTTACGACTTTGATTTGAATAAACGATTACTTTTTTATGAAATATTTATATCCTTCGGTTTGAAAAACATAGCGTTTACTCTGTTCCAAAGTGGCGTTTCGGGGCAAACAGCCAGGCCTTTTGTCGTCAGCAGGCTTGCGTTTGAGTGCCGCCTGTCATGTAATCTCGGCGTATTTGGTCGGCAAATTCGCCGTATTTGGTGAGCAAATACGCCGTATTTACACAGCAAAAACGCCGTATTTACATTACGCTCAAGTACAAACGGCTGGTCCGTTTGATTTTGGTTTTATGTTTTTTGGGTAAAGGCAAATTCAGTGGCGGAGATAAAATAAATCAATCTTTACGCACGTTGTATATGTGTGAGATTACTTTTATATCATGAAACAAATTGTTGTCCTGTTAGGATTGCTATTATACCACGGCAATGCAGTGTTCTGCCAGAGCATCAAGACTTCTGAGGCGATTAACTGTGTTGATGATGAAAGTGGCGAATTGCGCCGACTCAAGACAATCCGGTATTCTGTCAAGAACGATTTGCCTTCCCGCATCTTCATGTTCTTCACGGAATATGACAACACGAGCCTCCCGCAGAAAGTACTTCTAAGACGGAAAGTGTTGCGCAACTATGGGGACTTTCATTTGGCAATGCTGGAGTGGGATGATGTCGTTTGGGACGACGGCTGCGCGGTTACGCCCGAAACTTTTGTAAAGGTTCTATCGCAGGGAGAAACTTTTGACATTATCGTTTATTTCAGCAAACTGGAAGATGACGTGGACTTTTCCAGGCATATACTGATATGCAAGGAAGAGGACTTGGCAGACCCAAAGATCGGGCTGCCGGATTTTGTGCAATCGATGAAACGTTACAAATTTGACTATCCTTATTCATATATATTGATGGACGCTGGCATTTTGCATGGGTTTATACAGAAATATGGAGTGAGGCGCAGACAAAACGTTGCTGACAAACAACGGTGATATGGTGCGACAGACAGCGTGCAAACGAGAATGTACGAGGATGCGTGAAAAAAAGAACACAATAAAATATCCCTGCGGCGTAATAAAAATGTAACATCGCCGTTGATAAATGAGATTATGGATGGCAACAAGGGCAGTTATAATCATATTTTGAAATATACCGGCATATTTGGCGGCATACAAGGTTTCAATATACTCTTCGCCCTTGTCAGGAACAAGTTCGTAGCCCTTATACTGGGGCCTGACGGCATGGGTCTCGTCTCGCTGTTCAACTCCACCGTCAAACTTATTTCCGACTCGACGAATTTCGGCATCCCAATCAGTGCAGTGAAGAACATATCCGAGGCGCTGAGCAAGAACGATGTGCGCGAGGTGGAGAAATATGTCTCGATAGTGAGGTCGTGGAGTGTCATTGTCGCATTGCTGGGCATGTTGGTATGTATGCTTGCCGGCCCTCTGCTCAACAATGTCGCCTTCAGCTGGGGCGACCACACCCTTCACTTCATACTGCTTTCCCCTGTCGTTGGCATGGCAGCGGTCTCTGGCGGCGAGACGGCAATACTGAAAGGCACCCAGCAACTGCGCGGCCTTGCTGCGATCTCCACGTTCAACATAATACTCGCGCTCGTCACCACCATACCTATATATTATGTATGGGGTGAGCGAGGCATAATACCCTCGCTGATAATCGTTGCCGTGATACAGATGCTGCTCACCATCCGATACTCTGTCAGGCGCTATCCGTTCAGGTTTGATTTCTCAAAGGCTGCCCTCGGTGAAGGCGGCAGCATGATAAAGCTCGGCGTGGCGTTTGTCCTTGCCGGGATAATGGGGAGTGGGATTGACTTTGCCATAAGGTCGCTGCTCAACAACTTCGGCGACCTCGACACCGTGGGGCTTTACAATGCCGGATATGTGATAACCTTTTCATACTCGGGGATGATATTCTCTGCCATGGAGTCAGACTATTTCCCGCGCCTGTCGGCAATAACGTCTGACACGGCGGCGCGCAACATCGCTATAAACAACCAGATAGAGGTTCTTGTCCTGCTGATTTCCCCGATGATTGTGGCATTCATCGTCTTCATGCCGGTAATCGTGCCTTTGCTGCTGAGCTCGAAGTTTGTCCCTTCGATAGGCATGATGCAGGTCATGGTGCTGTCGCTCTATGGCAGGGCACTTGTCATGCCGATGCAATATCTGCCGCTCTCGCGTGGAGACTCGCGGTCGTATCTCATCCTTGAGGCGATATACGATGTCCTGTTGTTCGTCGCCACGGCGTTGCTCTACATGAATTTCGGCCTCGTCGGCGCCGGGGCGGCCATCACGCTTGTCGTGCTTGTGGATGTTGTCGTAACCGTCCTTTACCTCCGTATAAAGTATTCCTACGTGTTCAGCCGCCATGTCCTGAAGTACACAATAGCGCAGATTCCGCTCGGGCTTTGCGCCCTTGCCATCACTTTCCTTGACAACGCCCTGATGTATTGGTGCTTCGGCGCGCTGCTCGTTGCTTACAGCACACTTTTCTCGTATCTGATGTTGAGGCAGAAGGTGCAGATATGGGAAAGGATTTCCAGCAAGTTCTCCAAGATGTTTAAATCAAAATCCAACATGGAAGATGGTAAAGGTTAGCGTGCTGGTGGCGGTTTATAACGCAGAGGGCACCATCACAAGGTGTCTCGACTCGCTGGTTGCGCAGACGCACCGTGATGTTGAGATACTGTGTGTCGATGATTGCTCCACGGACGGCTCGTATGACCTGTTGCGCAAATACGCCAGTGAAGACAGCAGGATAAAAGTTTTCAGGCAAGCGGAGAACAAGGGACAGGCGGTGGCACGCAACAGGGCGCTTGAGGAAGCCACCGGCGATTTGGTATGCTTCCTTGACAGTGACGACCGTTTCTCGCAAGACGCGCTGGAGAAGGCCGTGCGCGTGTTCGGGGATAATGCGCAGACGGACTGCGTGCTGTTCCGTGTGATAATGGTTGACGGCGACGCGGAGGACGATTATCCGATGGCGCGTTTTGACGCCATGACTGGATACGAGGCATTCGAGGCATCCCTGACGTGGAAGATACATGGCTGTTACATGACGCGGATGTCACTTCACAAGAAATACCCTTACGACGACACCTGCCGCGCATACAGCGACGACAACACGACGAGAATACATTATTACAAGTCGAGGGAGGTGAGATGCTGCGACGGCATTTACTATTACCACCGGAACGCGGCGTCCGTGACACACAAGCCGAGTGTGAGGCGGTTTGATTACATGAAGGCAAACGAGTCGATGAAGAGGCAACTTGAGGCCTTGGGTGTTGGCGATGACGTTATGCGCATGTACGAGAATGTCAGGTGGCTCGTGGTGATTGACACATACATGTTCTATTTCCTCAACCGCAGGCGACTGGGAAAGGAAGAGGCCGGTTTCGGCATAAGGGAAATAAAACGGGTGTGGGAAACAATTGACACCGCCAGTATAGACCGTGCGCTGAGACACAAGTTTGGCTACATGCACATTCGTTTCTCATGGAATTTATTCAGACTGCAGGAAGAGATTTATTTCAATTTGAAAAAACTTCTCGGGAGAATTTGAAAAATGTAAGATAAAACTTTGAACTTCGGCAATAAAGTGGTAATTTTGCGGTTGAAATGACACTTATAATCGTAACCATATTGATCCTGAGTTATCTTCTGATAGCCACGTCAAACCTTACAAAAGTCAACAAGACTGCGATAGCCATTTTCGCCGCAGCGGCTGGATGGGTGCTGTATATCTGTTACGGAACGGACTTCGTGATGAGCCAGCACTCTGCCGAATACACCGATTTCCTCGGCGGGGCAGTGCCAACGAGCACAGCGGTCAAGCACTATATCGCGCAGAACATTTTCCTCAAATATGTTGGCCGGGGGGCAGAGATAGTGCTGTTCCTGCTTGCCACGATGACCATTGTGGAAATACTCAACAACAATGGCTGCTTCGATTTCCTGACAGAACTGATGAAGACGAGGAAAAGCAGGAAACTGCTGTGGATGATGACGGGAATAACATTTGTGATTTCCGCCAACCTTGACAATATCACCACGACAACGATGATGCTCGTGGTGATGCACGGGCTGATACCCAACCGCAGGCACCGCATGATTTATGGCTGCGCCATAGTGTTGGCGGCGAACTGCGGCGGCGCGCTCACCGTCATAGGAGACCCGACGGGGCTGCTGCTGTGGAACAACGGCGCCGTTACGGCATCAAGGTTCTCGGCATCGATGGCAATACCGTGCCTCGTCTCGTGTGCGCTGCCAGTGTTCATGCTTGGCAGAATGCTGCCGGAAAGAATGGACATGGAATGGGCATTGCCTTACAGGGGAGACGACACGAACCTGTCAAGATGGCAGCGCATAATGATGCTTTTTGTCGGCATCGGCGGACTGTGGTTCATACCAACTTTCCACAACATAACAAAATTGAGTCCGTTTATCGGCGCGCTCTGTGTCCTGTCGCTGCTGTGGATAGTGAATGAGGTGGTGAACCGCAAACTTATGAATGTTGACAAGATGATACAGCGCAGGGTGCCACGCGTACTGCAGTACGGCGTTATACAGATGATGCTCTTCGTCATGGGAATGATGCTTGCCGTCGGAGTGGTGTATGAGACAGGGGCGATGAGTTGGCTGTCACGGAATATAGACTATCAGATACACAACATCTGGATAATGGGGGCGCTTGCGGCAGCTATGGGCAGCATGGTTGACTCCTTTGCCACCTCGCTGAGTTTCATATCGCTCTATCCTATAGCCGATGCCGGCGCGCTGAGCACATGGGCCGACGCGGACTACATGATGTCGTTCGTGCAGAACGGAAAGTACTGGAGGGTGATAGCATACAGCGCGGCGATGGGCGGCAACTTCATGCTCACAGGCTCGCTGAGCGGACTGGCACTGATGAAAATGGAGCGCATACATGTAGGGTGGTATCTGAAAAACGTCGGTGGAACGTCGCTTGCGGCTTGGGTTATTGGAATGTTCGTCATGATGATCATGGCATTATAATAGTTGTATAAAAAATAACAGTACAATGAGTAGAATAAAGACTATTGGGGTGCTTACGTCCGGCGGAGACGCACCAGGCATGAATGCTGCGATACGCGCGGTGACACGCGCGGGCATATACAACGGCTTCAAGATAAAGGCTGTATACCGAGGTTGGGATGGATTGATAAACGGCGAGATTCGTGACTTCACCACCGAGAACGTGTCGGGCATCATAATGATGGGAGGAACGATACTGAAGACCGCCCGCTCGGTCGAGTTCCTGAAGCCGGAAGGAAGGAAAAAGGCCTTCGAAAACATGCGTAAGGGAGGTATAGATGCGCTTGTCGTGATAGGCGGCAACGGGTCCCTCACCGGCGCCCGCGTCTTTGCTGAGGAATATGACGTGTGCTGCATTGGGCTGCCTGGCACGATAGACAACGACCTTTATGGCACAGACTCCACCATAGGCTACGACACGACGATGAATACAATAATGGAGTGCGTTGACCGAATAAGGGACACTGCGCAGAGTCACGAGCGCATCTTCTTTGTGGAAGTTATGGGGCGCGACGCCGGTTTTCTCGCACAGAACAGTGCGATAGCAAGTGGGGCGGAGGCCGCAATCATCCCCGAAGACTCAACAGACGTCGACCAGTTGTCCCGCTTTATGGAGAGAGGCATAAGGAAATCGAAGAAGAGCTGCATCGTGATTGTATCAGAAAGCAAGAAATGCGGCGCGCTGTATTACGCAGACCGCGTGCGCAAGGAATTTCCTGACTATGATGTCAGGGTGTCGATACTGGGACATCTGCAAAGGGGTGGAAGGCCGTCTGCCCACGACCGCGTACTCGCCGCCAGGACGGGTGTCGGGGCGATTGAGGCGATAATGCAGGGACAGCGCAACGTTATGATAGGAATAAGATACAACGAAGTGGTGTATGTGCCGTTCAACGAGGCAATCAGGAGCGACAAACCTTTTGACAGGAAATTAATAAAAGTGCTTGATGAATTGAGTATATAAATTCATTCCAGTATGCGGATATGTGTTTTATCCGCATATTATATTGGAAAAATTTGTACATGAGGAAGATTTTATTTAATTTTGCACCGTTATTACTTGCTTAACTCTTAAATACATATAAAATTATGACTCAAATCAAAGGGCGGATATCCCAGATCATTGGTCCCGTAATCGACGTTTTCTTCGATACGGAGGGACTTGATTCCGAGAATGTTTTGCCTAAAATACACGAGGCCTTGAAAATCACGAGGCGGGACGGTACTCCGCTGATTATCGAGGTGCAGCAGCACATCGGTGAGGATACGGTCAGGTGCGTGGCAATGGACAATACAGACGGGCTGCAAAGAGGACTGGAAGTGGAGCCGATGGGCTCGCCAATCCGAATGCCGGCGGGCGAACAGATCAAGGGACGTATGCTCAACGTTATAGGTCAGCCTATAGATGGCATGAAGCAACTGGACATGGAGGGATCATACGCAATTCACCGTGAGCCACCGAAGTTCGATGAGCTTTCCACGACGAAGGAAATGCTCACGACTGGCATAAAGGTGATCGACCTGCTCGAGCCTTACATGAAAGGTGGCAAGATAGGTCTTTTCGGCGGTGCAGGTGTCGGCAAGACGGTGCTGATAATGGAGCTTATCAACAACATCGCCAAGGGACACAACGGATATTCTGTATTTGCGGGAGTTGGAGAGCGCACGCGTGAGGGAAACGACCTTATCCGGGAAATGATTGAGTCTGGTGTCGTAAGATATGGCGAAAAGTTCAAGAAGGCGATGGATGAAGGCAACTGGGACTTGTCGCTCGTTGATCCCGAGGAACTGAAGAAATCCCAGGCAACGCTCGTCTATGGTCAGATGAACGAGCCGCCCGGAGCACGTGCTTCTGTTGCCCTGTCGGGACTTACCGTTGCGGAGGAGTTCCGTGACAAAGGCGGCAAGGATGGCGCTGCTGCTGACATATTGTTCTTCATTGACAACATATTCCGTTTCACACAGGCAGGTTCAGAGGTGTCCGCACTTCTCGGGCGTATGCCTTCGGCCGTAGGCTATCAGCCGACACTGGCGAGCGAGATGGGTACGATGCAGGAGCGCATCACCTCCACCAAGAAGGGCTCAATCACTTCAGTGCAGGCTGTTTACGTGCCGGCAGACGACCTTACCGACCCGGCTCCTGCCACGACGTTCACCCACCTTGACGCCACGACGGAACTTTCACGCAAAATCACGGAGCTTGGTATATATCCGGCTGTTGACCCGCTCGGATCAACAAGCCGCATACTTGACCCGCTTATAGTCGGCAAGGCTCATTACGAGTGTGCGCAGCGCGTGAAGCAGATACTCCAGAAATACAATGAGCTTCAGGACATCATCGCTATCCTGGGCATGGACGAGTTGTCAGACGAGGACAAACTCACCGTGAACCGTGCCCGCCGCGTGCAGCGTTTCCTGTCACAGCCATTCACGGTGGCAGAGCAGTTCACTGGAGTGAAGGGAGTGATGGTGAACATCGAGGACACCATAAAGGGCTTCAACATGATTCTTGACGGAGAGGTTGACTACCTGCCGGAGCAGGCGTTCCTCAATGTCGGCACAATCGAGGATGCCATCGAGAAAGGCAAGAGACTCATGGAAGCCGCAAAGGGATAAAGCCCCGCACGTAGGGATTAAAGTAATAAGATAAAGATAGATTTGATGCTGGAACTTAAAATCATTTCACCCGAAAGAGTGGAATTTGACGGAGAGGTGGAGAGCGTTACGGTGCCGGGCACGGCAGGCGAGTTTGAAATACTTGTCAACCATGCCCCCATCATCTCGTCTCTGGAATGCGGAACAGTAACCTACGCCGGCGCTGACGGGAAGAAGAGCCTCGACATACAGGGAGGTTTCGTGTCTGTGCAGAAGAATGCAGTGAATATCTGTGTGGAGGTATGATGGACGTTGACAGAGTCGCCAGACGCTATGTGGAAATTGGCTCTTGCATTGTCATTTTACTTCTGGCAATCAGCGTCACTGTCTCCGCACTGCGTCCGGAATGGAATATGGCGGCGCCGATATGGGTGAGCGCCTGTTTCTCTGTCGTGTTCATGTTGTCTTTCGCCTTTTTGTGGAGATGGATTTCCAAGAACAACAGTGAGTCGTTGACGACACTTTATTCCCTGGTGTCTGGTTTCCGCATGGTGCTTGCACTTTTCACTCTGTTTGTCTGCTTCCTCGTGGTCGGAAGGGACGCCATGTTCCCTTATGTATTGGTGTTCATGGTGTTCTACCTTGTAATGGTCGGCTTTCACACCATCTACTTTTCCAAAATCGTTAACCGTCAATAAATCTTATCAAGTCACTAAATTCTATAATATATAGCAAATGAATCGATTAAAGTCCGTTATACTTCTTTTGGCTGTCATGTCACTGCCCCTGAGCCTGTATGCCGATGAAAAGGAGAAGGCTTTGGACATACCGGAAGTCGTTCTCCACCACATGTCTGACTCCTACGAATGGAATATTGCCGGAAACGTCAGCATACCGTTGCCGGTTATTGTATATGGGGAAGACGGCTGGTTCTTCGGCACTTCGAAGGGAATCGCCGGGCATGACAAACTGTATTTCGACGATGCGCACCATGGCAAGATATACGAGAAGATGTCTGACGGAACGGTGAGGCGGCCGCTCGACTTGAGCATGACGAAATCCGTATGCCAGATATGGATTGTGGCAATAATCCTCATATCTGTTTTCATGAGTATATCAAGATGGTACAAGAAGCGTGACTGCAAAAGCGAGGCTCCGCGTGGTTTCGTCGGCGCGATGGAAATGTTTGTCATGGCGATATACGATGATGTGGTGAGGGGATGTGTAGGCGAGAAGCATTACAAGAAATACGCCCCATACCTGCTTACGGTGTTCTTTTTCATACTCTTGACAAATCTGATGGGGTTGCTGCCTGTCTTTCCAGGCGGCGCCAACGTTACTGGCAATATAAATGTCACATTCTTCCTTGCGCTATGCACAATGCTGATAGTCAACGTATTCGGCGCAAAGGAGTATTGGAAGGAAATATTCTGGCCTGATGTGCCGTTATTCCTGAAGGCCTATCCGGTGCCGTTGATACCAGTAATTGAGTTTGTCGGCATACTGACAAAGCCATTTGCCCTCATGGTCCGTCTCTTCGCAAACATGATGGCGGGACATGCCATAATACTGAGTTTCACATGCGTGATATTCCTCGGATGGACGCTTGGTGCCGGCATTGGTGTCGGGTTGAATATTTTCAGTTTGATAATGCTTCTGTTTATGAACTGCGTGGAAGTCCTGGTGGCCTTCGTTCAGGCATACGTGTTCACGTTGCTCTCGGCAGTTTTCATAGGATTGGCACACCCGGAACATCATAGCGCATAAATCATTTATAAGTGTAAACGATAAAAGAAAAATATTTATTAATAACAATTAAAAATTAAGATTATGATTTCATTATTATTAGCAGCAGAAGGACTTGGCGCATTAGGTTGCAGCCTTGGTGCAGGTATCGCCACAATCGGTGCAGGTATGGGTATTGGTAAGATTGGTAGCAGTGCAATGGATGCCATCGCCCGCCAGCCTGAGGCAACAAGCAAGATCCAGACGAACATGATTCTGACATCTGCGTTCATCGAGGGTGTCGCCCTGTTTGCTGTGGTCGCTTGTTCGTTCCTTATAAAGTAAGGCGCGGCGTGACGGGACCGGTGAGTGCCATCGGTTCCTACAAGTGAAACCATCAATATTATTAATCTCAACAACAACTAATTGCAAATGGATTTTCAGAATTTGCCATCCATACTCACTCCGGATTGGGGACTCCTCTTCTGGATGCTTTTGGCATTTCTCGTAATCTTCTATTTCCTGGCAAAGTATGGCTTCCCGGTCATTACCAGGATGGTGGAAGAGCGTAAGGCGTACATCGACGAAAGCCTCCGCAAGGCACATGATGCCAACGAGAAACTCGCCAACATACAGCAGAAGGGCGAGGCCTTGCTGAAAGAGGCGCGCGAGCGGCAGGCACAGATACTCTCTGAGGCTGCTTCAACACGCGAGGCCATCGTGGAGCAGGCCAGGGAAAAGGCTCGTGAGGAGGGGGCGCGCATTATATCTGATGCAAAGGCGCAGATAGAGGCAGAGAAGCAAAATGCGATAAGCGACATCCGCAGGCGGGTTGCCGAGCTAAGCGTCTCTGTTGCCGAGAAGATACTGCGTGAGCGCCTTTCTGGCGAGGAAAAGCAGATGAAGTATGTCGATAAGTTGCTGGATGAGTTGTCTTCTAATGATAAATAATTGTGGGATATGGATATAGGCGTAATTTCGATTCGCTATGCGCGTGCCCTGTTGAAGAGATCGATACAGGCCGGGTGCGATGAAAAAGTGTATAACGACATGGCGGCATTGGCAAAGTCTTTCGCCGATGTCCCTAAGTTGCGTCACACCATCAACGACCCTACCTTAAATCAGGAAACAAAGAAACAATTACTCATCACCGCATGTGGCCCAGACATCAATCCGGTCACACGCCGCTTTGTAGACCTGATTATAAAGGAGGGAAGGGAGACGGTGATGGTGTTCATTGCCTCGTCCTACATAACACTGTATCGCAAGCAGAAGAACATTATCCATGGCAAACTAATCACTGCTACCACCGTGAGCCCTGACACAGAGCAAAAAATGAGGCAGATAGTTCAGAACAGGGCAAAAGGAACGGTGGAATTTCTCACCGAGGTGAACCCGGACATAATAGGCGGGTTCATACTTGAGTATGACACTTACAGATTGGATGCCTCCGTGCAGTCACAGCTGCGCGACATCCTGAAAACGCTGAAATAAAAAAGAATAATGGACAAGATAAAACCAAGCGAAGTATCAGAGGTTCTGCTCCAGCAGTTGAATGACATTGATTCCGGACAGGACTTCGAAGAAGTGGGAACGGTGCTTACCGTAAGCGACGGCGTGGCGCGTATCTACGGCCTGCGCAATGCTGAGGCCAACGAGTTGCTTGAGTTCGAGAATGGCACAATGGCCATAGTGATGAACTTGGAGGAAGACAACGTTGGCTGTGTGTTGCTCGGCCCTACGTCTGGCATAAAGGAGGGTCAGGTGGTGAAGCGTACAAAGCGAATCGCGTCAATACTTGTCAACGACAACATGCTTGGACGTGTTATCAACCCACTTGGTCAGCCGATAGATGGCAATGGTGAGATCGACCTCACCGACGCATTCGAAATGCCACTTGACCGCAAGGCTCCGGGAGTCATTTACCGCCAGCCTGTCAAGGAACCGTTGCAGACTGGGCTGAAGGCGGTTGACTCGATGATTCCAATAGGCCGCGGGCAGCGCGAGTTGATCATCGGTGACCGCCAGACGGGAAAGACTGCCATAGCAGTTGACACAATCATCAACCAGAAGAGTTTCTATGATGCAGGCAAACCGGTATATTGCATTTATGTGGCCATAGGTCAGAAGGCATCGACTGTTGCCGCACTCGTGGCAAACCTAAAGGAACATGGCGCCATGCCATACACAATCGTCGTGTCCGCGACGGCGGCTGATCCGGCTGCCATGCAGTACTATGCCCCGTTTGCAGGTGCTGCCATAGGAGAGTATTTCCGTGACCGTGGCGAGAGTGCCCTGGTAGTTTATGACGACCTTTCGAAGCAGGCCGTGGCATACCGCGAGGTGTCGCTTATCCTGCGCCGTCCTTCCGGACGAGAGGCTTATCCGGGTGACGTGTTCTACCTGCATAGCCGTCTGCTCGAGCGCGCCGCGCGCATCAACGACCAGAACGAGGTGGCTGTGCGGATGAACGACCTGCCAAAGTGCATGAAAGGACATGTCAAGGGCGGAGGCTCGCTGACGGCGCTCCCGATCATCGAGACACAGGCCGGCGACGTGTCGGCATACATCCCGACGAACGTTATTTCCATCACCGACGGTCAGATATACCTTGAGACCGACCTTTTCAACCAGGGGTTCAGGCCAGCCATCAACGTTGGTATTTCCGTGAGCCGCGTCGGTGGTTCGGCACAGATAAAGTCAATGAAGAAAGTTGCGGGAACTTTGAAAATAGACCAGGCGCAGTATCGTGAGCTTGAGGCATTCTCCAAGTTCTCGAGTGACATGGATGCCGTGACGGCAATGACACTAGACCGTGGACGCAAGAACAACCAGTTGCTCATCCAGCCACAATACAGTCCTATGCCGGTTGGCGAGCAGGTGGCAATACTATATTGCGGTACACACGGGCTGATGGCAGACGTTCCGGTGGAGAAGGTGCGCGAGTGCCAGGACACGTTCCTCGACAAGATGCGTTCATCTCATCCTGATGTCATAGCGGCTTTGGGGGATGGAAAGATTGACGACAAAATGTCGGCCGTGATAGAATCAACAATGGCTGACATCGCAGAAACCTACAAAAAGTAATTGCCTATGCCGTCACTGAAAGAGATAAAAGGTCGAATAGCAAGTGTGAAAAGCACCCGTAAGATAACGAGTGCCATGAAGATGGTCGCATCCTCAAAGTTGCACCATGCACAAGTCGCGATAGAGAACATGCTGCCTTACGAGACATTGCTCGAGCATATCCTGAAGACTTTCCTTGCTTCCGATGCTGATGTGCGCAGCATGTATGTGGCGGAGCGTCCTGTTAAACGGGTGGCATTTATTGTGTATTCGAGCAATTCTTCCTTGTGCGGTGGCTTCAATGCCAATGTCATAAGGGAGATGCAGAAAGCGGTTGAGGAATACCAGCATCTTGGCAAGGATAATATAATAATATATCCTATCGGCAGGAAGATCGCGGAGAAAGCAAGGAAACTCGGCTACAACATTGCAGGCAATTACGACGCGCTCGCTGACAGGCCGAATTTGAAAGGCTGCCGTGACATATCGCGGGAAATCGGCGGAATGTACAAAAGGGGCGAGATTGACCGAGTGGAAATGATTTACCATCATTTCAAGAGCGCAGGCTCACAGATACTTACCAGAAAGACGTTCCTGCCGATTGACATCGAGGGCGAACTGAATTCTGACAAGGAACGTGACCTCAAATCGAATGTCGCCACTCGCGATGCGGTTGAATACCTGCGCAAGCGTGACATGAACAAGGGTGAGAAGAAAAATGAGAATGATGCCGTTCCGCTCAACGATAACTTCATCGTCGAGCCGGACCTAACCTCCGTGATGGAAAGGCTGATTCCGAAACTTGCACACCTCATGCTATACACCGCGCTGCTCGACTCAATCGCTTCTGAACATGCAGCCCGCATGGTCGCCATGCAGACGGCTACCGACAACGCAGACGAGATACTGCGCGACCTTAACCTGCAGTACAACAAGAGCAGGCAGCAGGCAATAACGAGCGAACTGCTTGACATTGTGGGCGGTTCTTTAAATTAAGGGTAAAAGTAAAAAAGCCATGTCCCGCATCATTGCAGTGTGGAGGTGGCTTTTTTATTCTTATACCAATTCTCATTTATATGTATGCTTAAAAGCAATCTAAAAACAACAAGCAAAAACAGATGTGTTTCTGGTCAGATGCTTGAACAAAACAATCAGATAGCATAAAACAATGAAAAGCAACGCTCAATAACGGTCAAAACATTTAGGAGTTGCCATAATATAACCGAGTTCGTAACGGGGATGTAAATTTACATTGAAAAAAGTGCAAAAAATTGGAGGCTATGTTTTTTTTCATTAAATTTGCCTTCAGTTAATAAAGTCAATAAAACACTCCATTACGACAGCAAACCATATCCATGAATGACAATGTCGTCCAAATGGAAATTCATTTAAAGGCAATAACAATGTGGATAAAAGCCTTAACATGTTAACATTTTGTCTAAATAAAAAAGTATTATGATTAAAAAGAGAACGTATTTAATGGTAATAGCGGCGGCAATGCTGTCATTGCCAGTCTGTGCGCAGAACCGGGTAGTGGGGAATGCAGCCCGTTTCGCTGGAAGTAACGTCATGGGGGCGCGTAAAGCGTCCTATGGAATCATGCCGGGAGAAAGCATGCTGATGAAGGCTCTCGAGAAGGGTGAAATCAGCAAGTCGGAGTACTGCAGGCTTGTGGATGGCAACATCGGCAGGCCAGTGATGCGCAACGGTGCGCGCAAGGCAGCTAACGTGGATGTCCTGCCATACGCCAACGCAATATCATCGCAGGCAGAATTTGACAACCTTACGGTAATCGATGCGAACAATGACCAATGCACTTGGGAATTCTATGAGACAAAAAAATGTGCAAGGTACAGGTACAACGATGATAACCCTGGAGATGACTGGCTGGTGACACCCGGCATAAAGCTTGTAAAGGGCAAGAAGTACATTTTCAGGCTGGATGCAGCCCGCTACTCGACCGCCTTTCAGGAACGCTTTGAGGTGAGGATGGCCAAACTCACAGGGGATGTCACCGCCGACATGCTGAAGAACGGCACGTCAGTCATTCCGCCCACAGAGTTTGAGGATGATGAGTTCAAGACTTTCGAGAAGGAGGTGACTGCCACGGAGGACGGGTATTTCGCATTTGGTATTCACGCAATATCCAATGCCGGCGCGTTGTATGTCATGGCAAAGAACATTACGGTTGAGGCTGTGATTGCGGAGACCGCTCCTGATGCACCTTCCATTGAGGTAACGCCAGCGCCGATGGGCGAACTGAATGCCTCGGTTAAGGTCACTGCTCCTGTGAAGACCCTGAAGGGTGACAACATCACGGCAAACCTCTCGAAGGTAATAGTCGTGCGCGACGGTGTACAGATAAAGGAATTCACTGATGTCACACCTGGTAATTCATTGACAATGACGGACAACCAGGGACTTATGGACGGCAGCCACACATACTTCGCCATACCATTCGATGCATCAGGGGAAATGGGCAAGAAGAGCGAGGACGCCAAGGTGTTCATCGGCTCAGACATGCCGAAGCCCGTTGATGCCCTGAACATTGCCGACAAGGCTGACAAGATGGAGTTCACATGGAACCGTGTCTCAGAAGGCAATAATGGTGGATACGTCAACCCGGCAGAGGTGAAGTACATACTCCGGGACGTTGTGATACAGGAAATATACGGCTCGAGAGTCCCAGTCCTTGCCGACACTATATCCATGCTCACCGACAAGCAAATATACGATTATCCATTCAATCTCGATGAGGGCAAGCAGGATTACAAGATATATGGAATACAGACGGAGAATGGGCAGGGGCTCAATGAGCAGCCTGTATTTGGAAACATAATAGTTGGAAAGCCAGACGAACTTCCCATAGTAGAGAATTTCGCGGACAAAGGCTTCAATGCTTTCTGGTACTACGATGGCATGGTCGGTGACTTGTACCTGTCGACAAATTCTTCTGACGGAGATAAGTATGCCATCAACTTCCATCTGAAAAAATATGTCAGTCCAGGCGAGGGCTACCTTTCCACGGGCAAGGTGAACCTCAAAACCGCCAGAAACCCGTACCTATTATTTGATGCCTACAGGGCGACGGCAAACTCCAATCTCTCGGTATGGGGCTCAAAGGACGGAGGTAAGTTCACTAAAATAAAAGACGTGGCATTGCCGGAAACGTATAAAAATATGCGGGTCGACCTTGGCAGCCTAAAGGACGGAAGGTATGCCTCAGTACGCCTTGTAAGCAATTTCGCAGATGAGGCCGACAGCATCATTATCGACAACATAATGATACGCGACGTCTACTCGGATGACCTTGGCGTGAGTATTTCCGCGCCTGCAACCGTAAAGGCCGGAGGCAAGGTGACTGCAAAGGTAACCGTGGATAACAACGGCGAGAACACATGCAATGGTTACACCTTGGATTTCTACGCCAACGACAAAAAGATTGCCAGCAAGAAAGTGAGCGAGCCGCTGAATATGTTCGGAAGGAAGGAGTTTGACTTCGACTACGCCACGACGATATTCGACGATGCCGGCGACGTGACCCTCAAGGCCGTTGTCGTGTCAACCGGTGCTGACCTCAATGAAGAGAACAACACAGCCAAGACAACACTGAAAGTCGTGCAGTCGACAGCATCATCGCCAGAGAACCTGCGTGGGACAGAAACGCAGCAATCAGTGAAACTGACATGGGATGCGCCGAAGAATCCCTCTTCTGATGTCACGGAAGATTTCGAGTCCTACGACAAGTGGATATATGAGAACATAGGTGACTGGACATTGATTGATGCAGACCAAGGGGCTTCGAAAAATATATTCGATAACGTAGATTACCCATGCCAGGGAGAGAAATTCGCATACACGGTATGGACCCCGAGGGATTTCACTGGCGACGGAACCGCTGACGTAACGGTGGACAACCCGACAATGACGCCGCACAGCGGTGACAAGACACTGGCATCCATATATTGTGAGGATGCCAATGGTGAAATAATATCAAACGATGACTGGCTCATCAGCCCCGAACTTTCGGGTGGCGCACAGACGGTAAACTTCTTCACGAGTTTCTATGATTCGGGGGACGGTAACGAGGCTTACCCGCAGACCTACCAAGTCTTGTACTCAAAGAAAGGCAAGGATATTGCTGACTTCACGGCAATCGGCGGAGACCGCGTGACGGCAAGCACATGGGAGAGTGTGTCGGTCAATCTGCCTGAGGGTTCCAAGTACTTCGCGATACGCAACATAACTGACAATTACGACTCTTTCCTATTCCTCATCGATGACATAACATATTCTGTTGTTGGCGAAATAAGCAGTTACAACATCTACGTTGACGGAGAACTGTTCACGTCGGTCGGTGGGACAACGCTTGAGGCGGTGCTAAAAGGACACGGTTGACGGCAAGTTAGTCCGCAGGCAGGCGACAAGCCTCGACGGCCTCAGCGGCCTTTATGTAATCGACGGGCGGAAGGTGATTCTCAAGTGACTTTTTTTAGGCAACGCAGAGTATGCCTGAAATAAAATTAGCGTTAAGCCGCCGCCTTGGAGAAACAAGGTGGCGGCTTAACTGTATGTCTGGGATAATCTGTGAGTATCCGGTATTTGTCATATTTCACACGAACAAACAAGAGGCTGTGTCTTGATAAACACAGCCCCTTTTCCTTTGTTGATTTGTAGTGACTTGCACAATATGATCCTTATCTTACAGACACCTTGGCTTGGCTGTTGCCGCACCTTACTATGTAAACACCTCTTGGAATTGGCATTGAAAATTCCGTGTTGTTGGTTTTCAACTTTCCGACAAGCCCACCTGCAATGTCATAGATCTCAACCTGTTTTCCATTTGCGTCCTGCGTTATTATGATTTCACCATTTCCGCCTATTGCCTTAAATGTGCTCAATGCGTTGGAATTCATCCCCGACGATATAATCTCTTCAATTTTAGGCGCGAACATGTTCCATTGCGGAGCCTCATAATAAGCATCAACGCACCCTTCAGGAACATACAAGACACAGGAGCCTCCTATGTTTGCCGTACTCACCTGTTCGAACACTTCCGTACCCATTGCGTCTCCCGTAAGGGGAACTGCTATTTTGCAAACAATCTTCCTCAATTTAGTACAGGCATAAAACCCGTCATTACCTATTTTCCCCACACTGCTTGGAATGCTAACCTCACTCAGTTTGGTGCATCCATAAAATGCCTGTCCACCTATTTCTTCCACGGTAGCAGGTATTTCATAAAACCCCGCCTTGCCACACGGACACTGTATTAGTTTTTTCGCGTCCTTGTCATACAGCACGCCATTGTAACTTGAATAACTGGCGTTTTCAGAATCCACATTTATATCTTCCAACCTCGCACATGACATGAATGCCCATTTTCCAATCTTTTTCACATTTCCAGGCACAGTCAGTGAAACAATATTGTGACAACCTAAAAATGCCTTGTCGCCTATTTTTTCCAATGTCCCAGGAAACGTTACACCCGAAATATCCTCACACATGTAAAATGCCTGATTGCCAATTCCCTTGACGACAAACTCAACTCCATCTTCATTGACAACCTGCTCGGGAATGTTGATTTCCCCCTCCAGTTTTGTAGTGTATTTGCCCCTCGCCTTTTCTGACACGACATAAACCTCTTTTGCATCCGCATTTGTGATTTTGTAGAACAACTTGCCATCACTGAAATCGTATGGCTTCAACTGGGCGTTTGCATTTACTGCAACAAACAGTACACAAAAAATAGATAATAGTTTTTCTTTCATAACAAATTAATAATTTAATAAGATTACACAATATTAGATTCTGTTTGCTGCAAAGATAACACATTTATCTATATTTGTATAATATTTTGGAATTATTTTCAGTTTCGCTCGACTTGCACTATCTCTGCGGTTAAGGTTAACCGCGAAGATAGGCTGCGTCTCGGAAATGCACAAATAAATTTGGCTTTTCGCTCGACTTGCACTATCTTTGCAGCGTAAATGGACAACAGGAAATCAACATTGGCACTTGGGACAGAGCCCGTTGGAAAACTATTACTGCAATATGCCACGCCAGCAATAGTGGCCATGGTGGCCTCGTCGCTGTACAACATGGTGGACAGCATATTCATCGGGCAGGTCGTGGGGCCGATGGCCATATCCGGACTTGCAATAACATTCCCCTTAATGAACCTCAGCGGCGCGTTCGGGGCCGCAATAGGCGTGGGAGCATCGACTACATTGTCCGTGAGATTAGGACAGCATGACTACGGGACGGCACAGAAAATTCTCGGCAACACTTTCATACTTAACATCATAACGGGCATGTTGTTCGGAGCTGCGTGCCTCGTATTTCTCAACCCGATACTACGCATCTTCGGTGCGACCGAGAACACACTGCCATACGCGAGCGAATACATGACTATCCTGCTGTCGGGAAGTGTGATAACATACCTTTATTTCGGACTGAACGCCGTGCTGCGGGCGGCGTCAAAACCGCGCATGGCTATGTATGCCACGATTTTCACCGTAGTGCTGAACACCGCGCTCGACCCACTGTTCATCTATGTTTTCGACATGGGAATACAGGGCGCGGCGATAGCGACAATACTGTCACAGGCATCAGCTCTTGCATGGCAAATGCGTGTTTTCAGCGACAAACGAGAGATGCTGCATTTCCAGAAAGGCTGCTACAAACTCCACAGCGACATCGTGAAGAACATAATAGCCATAGGCATTTCGCCGTTCTCAATGAACGCCTGCTCGTGCATCATTGTGATATTCATAAACACAACGCTGGTTAGATACGGCGGAGACATCGCAGTGGGAGCATTCGGCATCGCCCACCGCATCGGCTTCGTTTTCTTCATGGTTGTCATGGGCATCAACCAGGGTATGCAGCCAATAGCGGGATACAACTACGGCGCAAGGAAATACGGCCGCATGATGCATGTCTTGAAACTGTCGATAACGGCGGGTACGGTGACTATGACAATCGGCTGGCTCATAGGGGAGTTCGCGCCATACCACTGCGCGCGCCTGTTCACCGGCGACAGTCAGTTGATAGAGATGGCCGCACACGGAATACGCATCAACATGCTCTGTTTCCCGCTAATCGGCTTTCAGGCCGTTACAACCAATTTCTTCCAGTCGATAGGGAAAGCGAAGATAAGCATCTTCCTGTCGCTCTCGCGCCAGATGATTTTCCTCCTGCCACTGCTCATACTCCTGCCTTTGTGGATGGGGGCAGACGGCGTGTGGTGGTCACTGCCGGCATCAGACACCACGGCCTTCCTCACGACATTGGTAATGCTTGTTGTGTATATAAGGAAAAACAGGCCCCAAATGGAAACTAACACCTGAAATATTTTTATTCATATAATGATATGGAAAACAATAACACTATAATTAACATAGGACGTCAACTCGGCTCAGGGGGGAGGGCGATAGCAAGGATTGTCGCCGATGAGCTGGGGTATAAATTCTACGACAAGGAACTGCTCAACCTCGCGGCGAGGGAAAGTGGGTTCTCGGAGAAGTTCTTCGAGGAGAACGACGAGCACAAGGGCTTCCTGCGCACACTGTTCCAGCCACATGCGCCGCACATCGCGGAAGGCAGTTTCTATCAGATCGACTTCTCGCAGGAAGGGCTGTTCCAGTTCCAGAGCGATGCTATAAAGAAGGCAGCAAGCGAAAACTCGTGCGTCTTCGTGGGGAGATGCGCCGACTATGTGCTGCGCGACTTCAGCAACGTGACAAACATATTTGTAACAGCCGACAAGGCACAGCGGATGGAAATGGTGCGGAAAAGGCTCCGGTGTGACGAGGAGACAGCCTGCAAGATAATATGCAACAAGGAAAACGAGCGCGCGTCATACTACAACTACTATACTGGGCAGCGATGGGGCAACGCCGCAAACTACGACCTGTGCATAAACTCGTCGGTTCTCGGCATAGAAGGAACAGCCAAGTTCATCATGGAGTTCATAAAGTCACGGTAATGCAATTTATTTTCAACTTGAACGTTATATAATAAAAATATAATTATGAAGACAATAGTAATAACCGGCGGCGCCGGTTTCATCGGAAGCCATGTTGTGAGGCTGTTCGTCAACAAATACCCGGAATATAAAATCATAAACCTTGACAAACTGACATACGCCGGAAACCTTGCCAACCTGAAGGACATCGAGAGCCGGCCGAACTATGAGTTCGTCAGGATGGACATCTGCGACTTCGACGCGTTCCACCGGCTGATGCAGGAACGCCACGTTGACGGCATAATCCACCTGGCGGCAGAGAGCCACGTTGACAGGTCGATAAAAGACCCATTCACCTTCGCACGCACAAACGTCATGGGTACGCTGTCACTCCTCCAGGCCGCAAAACTATACTGGGAGTCGCTGCCGGAGGGATACGAGGGGAAACGCTTCTACCACATATCGACCGACGAGGTGTACGGCGCACTCGAAATAACACACCCGGAGGGCATAGAACCGCCATTCTCGACAACGGCATCGTCGGCAGAGCATCACAAGGCATACGGCAACAAATTCTTCGTGGAAACAATGAAATACGACCCGCACTCGCCGTATTCCGCATCGAAGGCATCGAGCGACCATTTCGTCAGAGCATTCCACGACACCTACGGGATGCCCGTGGTGGTGACAAACTGCTCGAACAACTACGGCCCGTACCAGTTCCCCGAGAAACTAATACCGCTCTTCATAAACAACATCAGGCATCGCAAGCCGCTGCCCGTGTATGGGAAGGGGGAGAACGTGCGCGACTGGCTCTACGTGGAGGACCACGCACGCGCAATAGACATGATATTCCATCGCGGCAAGGTGGCGGAGACTTACAACATCGGTGGCTTCAACGAGTGGAAAAACATTGACATCATAAAGGTGCTCATAAACACCGTTGACAGACTGCTCGGGTGCAAGGAGGGCGAGGACATGGGCCTCATAACATACGTCACAGACCGGAAGGGACACGACATGCGCTACGCCATCGACTCAACCAAACTGCAGAAAGAACTTGGCTGGGAACCGAGCCTGCAATTCGAGGAGGGAATAGAGAAAACCGTGCGGTGGTACCTCGACAACCAGGAATGGCTCGACAACGTGACGAGCGGCGACTACCAGAAATACTACGAGAAAATGTACGGCGGCAGATAGGCAATGGGAGAACTCGGAAAGATAATAGAACTTCAGAAAGTGACCGACCCGCGCGGCAACCTCACCGTGGCAGAAGGACTGACACAGGTGCCGTTCGACATAGCCCGCGCCTACTGGGTGTATGACGTGCCGGGAGGCGAGAGCCGTGGAGGCCACGCCCACAAGCGCCTCAAGCAACTTGTCGTTGCCACCAGCGGAAGTTTCACCGTGACGCTCGACAACGGCGGCGAACAGAGGAAATACCTGCTGAACCATCCGTGGCAAGGACTGCTCATAGACACCGGGATATGGCGCACGCTCGACGATTTCTCGTCGGGGGCGGTGTGCCTCGTCCTCGCGTCGCGGCCATACGAAGCGGAGGACTACATATACAACTACGACGAATTCCTGAAATACACCGGATGTTCGAAATAGAGAGATTCACCAAGGCACGGCAGCAGGAATGGAACGAGTTCGTGGAAAAGTCGAAGAACGGCACATTCCTCTTAGACCGCCGCTACATGGACTACCACGAGGATCGCTTCACAGACCATTCGCTGATGTTCCGCCGGGACGGGAAACTGTATGCCGTGCTGCCGGCAAACACAAAGGGCGGCACACTGTACTCGCACCAAGGGCTGACATACGGAGGACTCATACTCGGCACGGAGGCGCGCACGGTGCATGTCATGGAAATGATACGCCTGATGAACGACATTCTGAAAGGTGAGGGAATAGAGCGTGTGGTGTACAAGGCGATACCCCACATATACCACCGATGCCCTGCCGAGGAGGACTTGTACGCCATTCACCGTGAGTGCCGATACCGGATTTCGGAGCGCGACGTGTCGTCGGCATTTTGCCCGGACATGCCGCTGAAATGGAAGAAGGACCGCAGGCACGGGCTGCGTATGGCCCGCGAGCATGGCATTGCGGTCAAGAGGAGCGATGACCTCGAGGGCTTCTGGGATATTCTCGAACACAACCTGATGGAGAAACACGGCACAAAACCAGTGCATACCGTAAGCGAAATGCGCCTGCTGAAATCGCGTTTCCCAGAAAACATATTGCTATACACCAGCATGAAAGGAGACACTATGCTCGGCGGATGCGTGGTTTTCGTAATGCCAAGGGTGGTGCATACGCAGTATATCGCAGCAACGGGAGACGGGAAGAGGAATGGTGCGGTGGACATAATCATCAATCATCTGCTTGACGATGAGTTCCCGGACTGCACATATTTCGATTTCGGGAAATCAACCGAGAGCCACTGCGATATGCTAAACGAGAACCTCATATACCAAAAAGAGGGATTCGGCGCAAGGGCGGTGTGCTACGACACATACGAGTGGGAGCTATAACGTATTGCTATGATAGAATATTTGTCACTCAGGCGCATAACGGCAATGCATGCCGGCGAGATACACGAAGCCGTGAGGAATGTGGTTGACAGCGGATGGTACATTCACGGCGAGTGTGTCGCACGCTTCGAGCGCGAATACGCGCAGTACATGGGATGCCGCCACTGCATCGGCGTTGGAAACGGTCTTGACGCGCTGACACTCATCATGCGCGCATACATTGAGATGGGCAAGATGAAAGAGGGCGACGAGGTGATCGTACCGGCAAACACGTTCATAGCCACAATCCTCGCGATAACGGAGAACCGCCTGCGGGCAGTGCCGGTGGAGCCGCGCATAGACACGTTCTGCATTGACGACTCCCTCATAGAGCAGGCCGTGACACCGCGCACGCGCGCCATCATGTTAGTCCATCTCTACGGCTACCCTGCATACACCAGGAGGATAAGGGAGATATGCGACAGGCACGGGCTGCTCCTCATAGAGGACTGGGCGCAGGCACACGGCATAGACAGGGACATGGAGGCACGCACGGCAACTGCGGCGCATAGTTTCTACCCGGGGAAGAACCTCGGCGCACTGGGAGACGGAGGGGCGGTCACAACCGATGACGGCGACCTCGCGGAAATAGTGAGGAAAATTGCCAACTATGGCTCATCGGAGAAATATGTGTTCCGGCACAGGGGACGCAACAGCCGCCTCGACGAGATGCAGGCCGCAGTGCTGAGCGTGAAACTGAAATACCTTGACAGCGAGAACATGCGACGCAGGGAGATTGCCAGGTGTTATATTGAGAACATCAACAACGCTGGCATTGTGCTGCCGACAACGGAATACTGCCAGCGCAGCGTGCATCACATATTCCCAGTGCTGTGCAAGCAACGCGACCTGCTGAGGCAAAGGCTGAAGGAACAGGGCATCATGACAATGATTCACTATCCCATACCACCGCACAAGCAGCAGTGTTACAACGAATGGAATGCCATGAGCCTGCCTGTTACGGAAAGAATACACCGCGAGGAACTGAGCCTGCCGTGCAACCAGGCCATGACCGGCAGCGAGGTGGAGCAGGTCATCGCGGCGGTGAACAGGGCGGACGTGTCGGGATAGGATGCTGACGGCATCACGCTTGACGCCAATTCATACGGCGAAAGCATTCCAACCCATTGATAAAACCGCCGTATTTGGTGAGCAAATTCGCCGTGTTTGGTGAACAAATTCGCCGTATTTGGTGAGCAAATTCGCCGTATTTGGTGAACAAATTCGCCGTATTTATGTTGCAAATTCGCCGTATTTGTGTTGCCGTTTGGCATAAACGAATAAGCTGGGCGTTACAAACAGACACACACATGGATAACACACAGGAAAGGACAGACATCGTTCACTACAGAAACGGAGAAGGCAACGGATTGCTGCCATTCGCAATATACCTTGCCGCAGCAGCAATATTCCTGCTCGCGGCCTCACTGCAGGGCATCTCGCATTTCGACATCGGGATATACCTGTCTGGCTACCAGCATTTCAACGAAGACCCATATACCACATATTATCTCGGGCAGTGGTATCTGACGTATCACTTTTGCAGCGCCGTGTGCAACCTGTTAGGCATAGACACACTGTTCGGACTGCGGATGATGCGCGTCGCCATGCTGCTTGCCATGCAGACAATTATATACCTTTACCTGCGGAAAATGATAAGGACGAAATACATCATAGCAGGACTCGCAATGATGATGCTTGCGCAATATGGCGCATACAGCGAGATAAACTACAACGACCTTTCCATCTTCATGCTCGTGTGCGCGATACTGTCGTACCACAGGGGACTGCACTCCGACAGGCGGCAGGCGACATACATCGCGCTGGCAGGACTGTTGACGGGCATATCCTTTTTCCTGCGTCTTGTCAACCTTACATTCATTCTCCTGCCTCTCTACGCAATGCTTGTCTCCAAATACAACGGGATAAGAATGTGCTGGTGGAAACACCTGCTGCCGTTCCTGGCCGGCGTGGCCGCCGGATGCACGGCGGTGTTCTGCACGGCATGGGCCGACGGCACGTCGGGCGTGCTGCAACTCACCGCCGCCGACCTCTTTTCCATGAGCGGAGACTGCAACGACCCACACAGCATTATGTCTGTTACAAGACACTATCTCGAAGACATACTGGACGAGATAAAGATGGCGCTCTTCATGGCTTTTGTCATGTACGGCTTCATACTGGCCAACATGCAGGTTGGCAGGCGTATGCTGCACGCGGCATTCGCAATACTCGCAGCAATGATCGTAATAGTTGTCTGGCAAGACGGCATATCAGCCAACACCACAGTAGGTTTCTGCCTTGCCGCTTTCCTGCTGGACATTTACGGGAGAAAGAAAATGCCTGACAGGGACACACCGCAAAACCGACAGCCGTCGTCGCTCATCGCACTCGCAATGTTCATACCACTCGTCTTCCCAATCGGCAGCAACGGCACGAGCCAGTTCTACGGCCAGTGCCTGTGCATACTCGCCATGCCCCTGGCCGTATCTGTGATCGCGAGGGGGGAGGAAATGCCATCGTTAAGAAACACTGCCATCTCTGTGAGGTATATTGTTGTCTCCGTGTGCGTCGGCCTCACCGTGACAAATATTGTCAGGCCAATGATGGAGGACGGCAACCGCTTCGAATGCCGGCATACCATAGACAGCAAGGCGACGCGCCACTTGTTTACGAACAAGGAGAATGCCGACCTGCACAACAGGATGATAAAAGAGGTGAAGCCGATGATACCGCGTGGCAGTCACCTCATCTGCAATTTCTCGATAACGATGATTTCGGTTCTCGAATGCAAGCCTTACGGCGTTTTCACCGATGTGTTCTCCACGCAAAGCATGACGGAGCGGTACCTGTATGTAGCCCACGAGAGAGGCGTTGAAGGCAAGAAACTGCCATATCTGCTCATTGACGAGAGTCAGGAGACCGAAGGCTTCAGGCATGTGCGCGACATACTGTCCGCCATGTCGCCATACGAGGAAGTGTGGCGCAGCAAGAACTACGTCCTGCTGAAACCGAATGGATGACAAACACGCACGGCCTGACTACCGTTCATCCGCCACCTGTGATCCTTTCGCATGAAAGCGAAACGTTTCTGAACAAAAAACATTACCTTTGCACACATAAAAGCAACAAACTGAAATGATTGTCTGTATAGCAGAGAAACCAAGCGTGGCACGCGACATAGCACGGATAATCGGCGCTACGTCGCAGCATAAAGGGTATATGGAAGGCAACGGCTATCAGGTGACATGGACCTACGGACACCTGTGCGAGCTGAAGATGCCAGACGACTACACACCGATGTGGAAGGCGTGGAGCCTCGCCTCGCTGCCGATAATACCGCAACGCTTCGGCATAAAACTCATCAGTCAGGACAGCATCAAACAGCAGTTCGCCGTAATACAACAGTTGATGCAGGCTGCCGACGGGATAATAAACTGCGGTGACGCAGGGCAGGAGGGCGAGCTGATACAACGATGGGTGATGCTGAAAGCAGGTGCGAAATGCCCTGTGAGGCGTCTGTGGATCTCGTCGATGACCGATGAGGCGATACGCGAGGGCTTCGAGAAACTGAAAGACCAGGGCGAATATCAGAAACTATACATGGCGGGGCTTTCGCGCGCCATCGGCGACTGGCTGCTCGGCATTAACGCCACAAGGCTCTACACACTGAAATACGGGCAGAACCGCCAGGTGCTGAGCATCGGCAGGGTGCAGACACCGACACTGGCAATGATTGTCAACCGCCAGAAGGAAATCGACAACTTCAAGCCGGAACCATACTGGGTGCTTGCCACGATATACCGCGACACGCTGTTCGCTGCCACAAGCGGCAAGTTCGCTTCAAAGGAGGAGGGTGAGAAAGCATTCCAGACAATTTCCGACAGGCCATTCACCGTCACCGATGTGCAGAAGAAGAATGGCACCGAAGCCCCGCGCCAACTATACGACCTGACATCGCTGCAGGTGGATCTGAACCGCAAGTATGGTTTCTCGGCGGAAATGTCGCTCAACCTGATACAAAGCCTTTACGAGAAGAAGTTCACGACCTACCCCCGCGTGGATACGCAATACCTTTCTGACGACATATACCCCAAGTGTCCGCAGACAATGAACGGTCTTTTCAAGACGGCATTCGCCGGGCAGCATCCGTATGCGGAACTGGTGAGGGATCTCGGAGGTAAACCGCTGAAGAAATCGAAACGGGTGTTCGACACATCAAAAGTGACCGACCACCACGCAATAATACCCACAGGCGTTCCGCCGCAGGGACTGACCGATGCCGAACAGAAAGTGTTCGACCTCGTGGCACGCCGCTTCATCGCCGCATTTTATCCAGACTGCAAGTTTGCCACAACGACCGTGATGGGAGAGGTGGAGGAAATAGAGTTCAAGGCCAACGGAAAACTGATTACGTACAAGGGATGGCGCGTGGTGTATGACGTGGAAAAGACGGAAAACAACCAGGAACAGCCTGCCACAGCACAGGAGCAACAGAAAGGTAACAACGGCGAGGAACGGATTTTGCCCGACTTTGCCGTGGGAGAGAGCGGACAGCACAAGCCGACACTGACCGAGAAAATGACAATACCACCAAAGCACTACACCGAGGCATCACTGCTTAGGGCTATGGAAACTGCCGGAAAGTTCGTTGACGATGACGAACTGCGGGCGGCAATGAAGGAAAACGGCATCGGACGGCCGTCGTCGCGCGCCGGGATAATAGAGACCCTGTTCAAGCGGCACTACATAAAGAGGGAGAAGAAAAACATCGTGGCAACGCCCACAGGGATGGAACTCATCGACATAATACACGAGGAACTGCTGAAAAGTCCCGAGCTGACAGGCATCTGGGAGAAACGCCTGCGCGACATAGAGCATGGTGAAGGGTCGCCGGAGGAGTTTATCGGAGGACTGAAAGAACAGGTGACGCAGATCGTGAACATGGTGCTTGCGGACAGCACCAACCGGCACGTAACCGCCGAGGTGCCAGCAGCGACCAAAAAGAAATCGCAGAAGGACAAAAAGGAAAAGGCGAAAGCACCCACCAAGCGCGTCCGCGCAGGTATGAAATGCCCACTGTGCGGCAAGGGTAAAGTGATAAAAGGCAAGACGGCATACGGCTGCTCACGATGGAACGACCCTCACGAACCATGTCAGTTCAGGAAACCGTTCTGACAAAGCCGCAAAGAGAAAGATACACGAGCAGACCTCTGTGGCAGGCATAGTTCGCTTCAGCCAATCTGCCACCAATGCTTTTTCCTCGGCCTGTCATATTCCGGCACCTGCCCCAATCGTTCGCGCATCACGTCTTCGAATGACTTGCCGTATTTTATCATCTGGTAAATAGTCCCCCAGTCTGGCAGTCCGCCAATGTTGCGGTCGTCTATGAATACGTCGGCCTTTACCTTCCTGCTGAAATGGTTGTTGCCCTCAATACTTTCCTCTGGGTAATCTCTGTTGACGGCATAGAACTCCACGCCCCTCTCGCGGCACCATTCTATGGCCTCGTCGAGCAGTTTCCCCTCCCTGACGCTCCATAATATAAGTTTATGCCGGTCATTTATAAGCATTCGCAAGGTCTCAGTCGCGAATGGTATTTCCGCGCCGATCTCAGGGTAACGGTGCTCAACGATGGTCCCGTCAAAGTCTGTTGCTATTGTCATTGTTACAGTATATTAGCTAATACGCCTTATCGTCGCCAACGAACACGTTCATCACCGTCTTGAAAATAATCTGTATGTCGAGCCAGAACCCCCAATTCTCTATATACCAGATGTCCTTCTCCACACGCCTTGCCATGTCCTCAACGGTCTTTGTCTCCCCGCGTTCGCCGTGCGTCTGTGCCCACCCCGTGATTCCAGGCTTGACATAATGGCGTATCATGTAGTCGCCGATCTTCTCCGAGTAATACTCGGTGTGCGCCAGCATGTGCGGCCTCGGCCCTACGATGCTCATGTCACCCATAAGCACGTTGATGAACTGCGGCAGTTCGTCAATGTTTGTATGGCGCATGAAGTGTCCCCATTTTGTCACTCTCGGGTCGTCCTGCGTTGCCTGCACCTTGTCGCTGTCGTTGTTTACTTTCATAGAGCGGAACTTGTAGCACCAGAAATCCTTTCCGTCATACCCCGTCCGCTTCTGCTTGAAGAAAATAGGTCCTGGCATCGTCATTCTGGTTATTATTGCCACGATTACGAATATCCACGGGAATAACAACAATAGGAACACGGCGGAGAAAATCACATCGAACAACCTTTTCTTAATTCGCTGCGGCATCTTCATCAGCGGTTCCTTGTAACGTGCCATGACGTATGCGTTACCCATCTCAAGCAACTCTGTCTTGCGGTCTAAGGTATTGTGATTTCCGGGTATATAGAACACCCTGATCATTCTGCCGTGGCAGAGTTTCATCAAAGGTCTCATCTCATCGTCATACACCTTTTCCGATATGTATATTTCGTCAACCTTGTTCTCTTCAAGCCATTTCATAACATCGCCGACACGCCCCAACAAATTGTATTTCCCGTCTATCCCCTCATCAGCGAAGATGCCGAGAAGTCTGTACCCATAAAACGGATCTTGCATGACACTGGCAACCCTCTGAACCATGTTGCCATATCCAATTATGATGGTGCTCATGTTGTGCTTTCCTTCTGTCCGTAATTTTTTCATGAAGTTACGGAGCAAGAGGCGTTCCACGCTCGTAAAGCCGAACACCACAAATGCCACCAAGAGCGACCGCCAGAACCCTGGCACGATAAAATGCGCCATGCCAAGAATCGCTGCGTTGACAATCGCGAAAAGCACGGACGACCGCGAAGTGTTGCGCATCACGGAAGCCGGAGTGGAGAAACGCCCGTGAAGCGTTATGCCCACAAAATACTGCGCTGTTATGTAAGAAATATTGGCAACAAAAAAGTCTGACAGGAGCATTACGTGGTCGTTTTCGTATGGCCATATATTAAGCAGGTAGCACAGGAGCAGAACCAAGTTGAATGTAAGCAAATCCACTGCTGCCACGATGTTTGACAGCATGAAAGTCCTGTTGTATGGCGATTTCATTGTTAGTATTTCTTGATTTTATGATTTGTTGCGTGCAAAGATAACATAAAAAAACATCACGGCAAAGAAATTTACACTTTTTCAATGACACACGTTCCGCCACACAAAAAGGACTTCCGCGCTAACATTTGAGGCAAACTCCTCAATGCAGGGCAGTAGACCGCGATGCCACGTTGAATGTTTGCAAATCTACATGATAATCACTTTATGCCACGCCTGTCAAGCGCGTCGGAGTATCTCCTGGCATTCTGAAGGTGTTCACTGTATGTTCTGGCGAAATTGTGCGTGCCGCTTAAATCCTCCTTCGCACACATATATAGATAGTCGTGGCTTGCGTGGTTCAGCACTGCGTCTATGCCGGCAACGGTCGGTATGCGTATCGGCCCAGGCGGCAGTCCCTTGTTGCGGTATGTGTTGAACGGACTGTTGACGGACAGTTGTGCGCGGTAAATGCGCTTCAGTTCAAATTGCTTCAGCGCGAACTTTATCGTTGGGTCTGCCTGCAGCGGCATGTCGGCACGCAGCCTGTTGAGATACATCTGTGCGACCATGGGCTTCTCGGCATTGTTGGCAGTCTCCTCGTCCACGATGCTTGCGAGCGTTATCACCTGCACTTCGGTCAGTCCGATGTCCTTTGCCTTCCGTCGGCGGTCCTCGTTCCAGAAAGCCCTGCTCTCCTTCTGCATCCTGTCAAGCAGCCCACGGACGGAAATAGTCCAATAAACGTCGTATGTGTTTGGTATGAACAGGCACGCTATGGTCATGGTGTCTAATCCGTACCTTGAACACACGGCAGGGTCGGCAAACGCTCTTTCCAGTTCGAGTGAGTCTGCCATCAGTTTCTTCCCTATGGCAGCCGCAAGTTTGTCAACCGTCCTGACGCTCGGTATTGTGAGGCGTACTGGTGTCTGCGCCCCGCTCTTCAGTTTCCTTAGCAGCCGCAATGCGCCAGTGCCGGATTTCAAGACATACCTGCCTGGGATTATGTTGTCCCCGTATCCGCTGTGGCGCGCAAGCATTGAGAAAGCGGCCATCCCCGAAGAGGTTGTCATGGTGTCGAGTTTTGCAAACACCGAGTCTATGTTGTCATCATTGTCTATGTACAGGCAGTGTGCCTGCCCGTCTCTTGCGATGGAAGAGAAAAGATAGAAATATGTCACCCCTGCAACTATCGCGCAGCATATCAGGATTGGAACGACATACCTTTTTGTTGTCAATTTCATAATTAACCTTTTTTATACAGTTATTCTATTCCGGGTGCAAAATTACAAATTACTGACGTTATAAGGAAAGATTTGGACGAGGAATATCTGCTATAAAAAATAAAATGTGTAACTTTGCAACGTTTTCCATGCGGCATCGTGCCGCGAGGGTATTGAAAAGTAAAAAGGACATAACAATGAAAATGCAGCAAGATAATCCCAAAGAGGAAAAGAAAAGCCTGAGTTTCGTGGAGCAAATAGTGGAACAAGACCTTGCCGAGGGTAAGAACGGAGGAAGGATACAGACACGCTTCCCGCCGGAACCGAACGGATACCTGCACATAGGGCACGCAAAGGCGATATGCATGGACTTTGGCGTGGCAGAGAAATACAAAGGTGTGTGCAACCTTAGGTTTGACGACACCAACCCGTCGAAAGAAGACACTGAATATGTTGACTCGATACTGCACGACATAGAATGGCTCGGGTTCAAGTGGGGTAACGTGTATTACGCTTCCGACTATTTCGACAAACTGTGGAACTTCGCCTTGTGGATGATTGAAAACGGGAAGGCATACGTTGACGAGCAGACCAGCGAACATATTGCCGAACAGAAGGGAACGCCGACGACACCCGGCACGCCATCGCCGTACAGAGACAGGCCTGTGGAGGAAAACCTCAGGCTGTTCAGGCTTATGAACACCCCGGAGGCGGAGGAAGGAAAGATGGTGCTGCGCGCGAAACTCGACATGGCAAACCCCAACATGCACTTCCGCGACCCTATAATTTACCGCACGATACACACCCCGCACCACCGCACTGGCACAAAATGGCACGCATACCCTATGTATGACTTCGCACACGGGCAGAGCGACTATTTCGAGGGGGTGACACACTCAATATGCACACTCGAGTTCGTGCCGCACCGGCCACTCTATGACCATCTCGTGGACGAACTGCAGGAAATGGACAGGCAAGACGAATACCGACCAAGGCAGATTGAGTTCAACAGGCTCAACCTGACATACACCGTGATGTCCAAGCGAAAGTTGAAGGCTCTCGTGGATGAGCACCTCGTGGCAGGATGGGACGACCCACGGATGCCCACGCTGTGCGGGATGCGCCGGAGGGGTTACTCGCCGGAAAGCATACGCAAGTTCATAGACTCCATAGGATATACCAAGTTCGATGCGCTAAACGACGTGGCGCTGCTTGAGGCTGCCGTACGCGAAGACCTTAACGCCAAAGCCATCAGGGTCAGCGCAGTGATCAATCCAGTGAAACTCGTTATAACGAACTATCCAGAGGACAAGACAGAGGAAATGACCGCCGTTAACAACCCGGAAAACGAGGCGGACGGCACACATGGCATCACATTCGGCCGCAACCTGTGGATTGAAAGGGAGGATTTCATGGAGGACGCACCGGGAAAGTTCTTCCGCATGACACCAGGAAAGGAAGTCCGGCTGAAAAACGCGTACATAGTGAAATGCACCGGCTGCAGTAAAGACGACAATGGCAACATCACAGAGATATACGCCGAGTATGACCCGCAGAGCAAGAGCGGGATGGAAGGGGCGAACCGGAAAGTGAAGGGAACGCTGCACTGGGTGAGCGCAGACCACTGCGTGAAGGCAGAGGTGAGACAATATGACAGGCTCTTCAACGTGGAGAACCCTGGCGCAGACGAGCGCGACTTCCGCGAACTGCTTAATCCAACATCACTAAGCATAATCAACGAATGCTACGTTGAACCGTTCGCCGCAGAGCGCAAACCGGGAGAATACCTGCAGTTCCAGCGCATCGGATATTTCATGGCTGACAACGACTCGAGGCCTGGGCATCTGATATTCAACAAGACGGTCGGACTGAAAGACACTTGGGCAAAGAAGTCAAAGGCATAACCGAAAAGACAGGCAAATGGCAGACAACTTTTACGACAACGATGAGTTCAGGGAGCTTCTCAGCTCGTTCGAAAAAACTGAGAGGACGGGGAAGGGACGCTTCTTCGACCCTGACGACCTGCTGGACATAGCTGACTACTATTGCATGCACGGCAAAGTGGACAAGGCAAGGAGAATAGTGGATGATGTGATTGTGACATTTTCCGATGCCGACGATGCCCTGCTTATGAAATCGCGCATGCAACTGACATACGACCATAACCCCGGGGAGGCGGAAAGGACTATGGAACAAGTTGCCGACAAAGGCAACATAGAATACAAATACATAAAGGCAGAGATTATGCTGACACGCAGGCAGGATGCCAAGGCGGCAGAACTGCTGCAACAGATATATGACGTAGAGGAAGACGACAGGGAAGAGGTTGCCGAAGAGATTGCAAGAATATATGCCGAGTATGACTGCCTTGAAATGGCGAGCGCGTGGCTCGGGAAATGCGGGGAAGAGGACAACGACCGCAAGAAGGAAATAAAGGCAATGGTGCTGATTGACAACGGGAAACTGGAAGAGGGGCAGAAGATACTTAACGAACTGATAGACGGCGACCCATACGAGACTGCCTACTGGAATTTGCTTGCCAAGGCACAGCTGATGGGTGGTGACATCGAGGACTCGATAGTGAGCAGCGAATACAGCCTCGCCATAAACCCCAACGACGACGAGGCGGCACTAAACAAAGGGAACGCGCTATACCAACTTGGCAACTACGACGAGGCGGCGCGCTATTTCAGGCTCTTCAGCACCCTGCGCCCTGACGAGGAGGGGGGAGATATGATGCTCGGGATGGCGATGATCGCACAGAACAGGCTGCAGGAAGGTGTGGAACACCTGAAGAAAGCGGAGAAAAAAATATCCATAGACTCGAAAAACACCGGCGAGATATACAGGGAACTCATCGTGGCACTGTGCCACCTTGGACGAAGCGACGAGGCTCTCGCATATATCGAGAGGAGCGACAAGGCAGAATGGAACAGCGCGGAGAAAGACATAATGCGCGGACTGGCGCTGATGTCGAAAGGCGAATACGAAAAGGGACAGAAATGTTATGAAAAGGCACTGAAGGATTCGGACTACTCTGCACAGACCTATCTCAGAATAGCGATGGCGCTATACGAGAGCCGGCTGTATGTTTCGGCATACCTGACAACGAAGTCACTTCTCGAGATTTGCGGCGACGAACTGCCGGAGGTTTACGCTTACCACGCATTGTTCTGCCTATATATCGAAAACGAGAAGGAATATATCAAATACAGGAAAATCGCTTTCGAGAAATCACCTCATGCGGCAGAGATGCTGCTCGGCAATGTCAAGCCACATAAAAAAAACAACAAACTTTGATAATGGACTGGATAGAAACACTTATAACATCATTCCTCGGGCATATAAGTTACCCACTCGTTTTCTTCCTTATGCTGCTGGAAAGTACCGTGATACCCGTTCCGTCGGAACTTGTGGTGGCTCCTGCCGCATATCACGCCGCAGGAGGCGAATTGGACATAATCCTCGTGATACTGTTCGCGACGCTCGGGGCTGACTTCGGCGCGTCGATAAACTATGTCGCAGGGTACTATCTCGGGCGGCCAATAATATACAGGTTCGCCAACAGTCGCCTCGGACACCTATGCCTGCTCAACCAGCATAAGGTGGAGAAAAGCGAGAAATATTTCTACGACCACGGTATGGTCGCAACAATAACAGGAAGGCTCATTCCCGGGATACGGCACCTGATTTCAATACCCGCAGGACTGGCAAGGATGAACTACTGGAAATTCCTGCTCTACACCACAATCGGCGCAGGGGTTTGGAACTGCATACTCGCGGTGCTGGGGTGGTATATGCACTCGATAGTCCCGGAGGAACAACTGAAGGACAAACTCATTGAATACGGGGACTACATCAAATGGAGCATCATAGCACTGGTTCTTGTATGCATCGCATATTTTGCAATTAAAAAGCTGATTGCCAGAAAAAGGGTGGAGAGCGCGGAGGACTGATAGCAGACGCGGCAGTCCTTGCACTCCTTCCAAGCATGACAGATGAAAAACATCATCATCGTAGGCGACGGAATGGCAGACCACCCTGTTGAGAGGCTCGGTGGCAAAACACCTCTGCAATATGCCGACACGCCATTCATGGACACCATTGCAAGGCAGGGACGCACGGGGAAACTGACGACAATCCCAGAAGGATTCCCACCGGGGAGTGAGGTGGCCAACACCACCATACTGGGATATGACCCGGTCAATGTGTATGAAGGACGCGGGCCGCTGGAGGCCGCCGGCATGGGTTATGACATGGAGGCGGCAGACATGGCATTGAGGTGCAACATCATAACCACGGACGACGGCAAAATTGTTTCTCACAATGGAGGAAACATAAACAGCGTGATTGCAAGAGAAATAATAAGCCGGCTAAACGGAGGCATTAACAGTGACAGAGTGAGGTTCGTCGAAGGAACACTATGCCAGCACCTGCTTGTAATAAAAGGCGGGAACAAGCACGTCTCATGCTGTCCGCCACACGAGCATATCGGTGAGCAAATGGAGAAAATCGCGGTCACGGCAGAAGAGGGCTTGGAAGACAGGCGCGATGTCTTCATTGATGGAGACGGGAGAAAGCACGAAAGAATGACCAGCCGGCAGACTGCCAGGCTGCTGAACGAAACAATACGCAAATCGCAGGACATACTGAAAGACTTGTCACACGGGAAGGAAAGATACAGTATATGGCCGTGGAGCGGAGGCTATCGCCCGGACATGCCACCACTGTCGGAAATCCACCCGCAGATAAGGTCGGGATGCGTGATAAGCGCGGTCAACCTCGTGCGTGGAATAGGCCTTCACGCCGGTCTCGACATCATAAACGTGAAGGGGGCGACAGGTCATGCCGACACAAACTATGAGGGCAAGGCCGCAGCCGCGATAAACGCTCTGCGACGTTATGACTTCGTGTTCGTACACGTTGAAGCGCCCGACGAGGCATCGCACGAAGGGGATCTCAGAATGAAACTGCAAGCAATAACCGACATCGACCATCGTCTCATCGCGCCAATCTACAACCATATAGTACAAAGTGACGAGCCTGTGGCAATTGCGATACTGCCCGATCACCCAACCCCGGTCGAAACCCGGATACACGAAAGCGAGCCTGTTCCGTTCGCATTGTATTATAAAGGTATGACACCTGACGGCGTGAAAACTTTCGACGAAGCAAGCACAAGTAATGGGGCATATGGCACGATGCCAGCAAAACACCTGATGGAAAAGATGCTGGAAGCAGGCACAGAAACGGCGTTGCGGACAAATTAGCCACAAAGACAGGCACAACTCGAAATATTTATTTGAATATTTCTTAAAAAATTTGGAGGTAACGGGATAAAATGCTAATTTTGCATTTGAAAAGGAGAACAAACCGGCCGTATCGTATAGATAGGGATACTCATCAAATAAATACAGAAAACCGGGAAGATTTCTCTTGTCAATGGCGGGCCATATAAAGTTCACTCGTGAACCTAAGCCGTAAGGCCGGTGGATTACAAAGACGGAGAGCTCTCAAATCATTTCAACTCGGAGTTTCATCACTTCATCGATACGGCCCTCCTTTTTGTTGGGCATTGGAGTACGGACAATGTGCAACAGCATCGCAATCAACGAAAATATACTATGTTCAGCGGTATAATAGAAGCATTCGCCACCGTTGTGGCAATAGAGAGAGAAAAAGAAAATGTGCATTTCACACTCACATGCCCTTTCGCAGACGAGTTGAAGACAGACCAGAGCGTGGCTCACAACGGAGTGTGCCTGACGGTTGTAAAAAACGAGGGAAACAAGTATGTCGTCACGGCAATGAAAGAAACACTTGACCGCTCGAACCTCGGACAGCTAAAGACCGGCGACAAGGTGAACGTGGAACGGTCGATGATGATAAACGGCAGGCTCGACGGACATATAGTCCAGGGACACGTTGACACGACGGCAGAATGTATAGCCGTGGAGGACGCACAAGGAAGCAAATATTTCACTTTCCGCCACAAAATCACGCCAGAGATGGTGGGCAGAGGGTATTTCACGGTGGATAAAGGCAGCGTTACGGTGAATGGCGTGTCACTTACGGTGTGCAACCCGACGAGCGACACGTTCCAGGTGGCAATAATCCCATACACCATGGAGCACACAAACTTCTGCGACATACGGGTGGGAACTGTTGTGAACATAGAATTCGACATACTTGGAAAATATATTGCAAGAATGAAAAGCCTTGAAGGTTGAGGACAGTCACAACATTCAAGGCACATACTTTAATTATAAAATCAATGAGACCGACATTTTTTGCACTTCTTCTCCTTGGCATTGTCTCCACGGCAACGGCACAGGAAACCAAGAAATGGACCATGCAGGAATGTATAGACTATGCACTGCAGAACAACATACAGATAAAGAAAAGCAACATAAAGAAACGAAGCATGCACGAGGACGTGCTGCAGTCGCAGGCTGCAATGCTGCCATCGCTCATCGCGCAGACATCGCAGAACGTGACATACAGGCCATGGCCGGAGACGGGAAGCGCCACAGTGGCAAACGGATATGTGCAGAAATCGGTTGACAAGGTATTCTACAACGGCTCATACGGCATCAGCGCGAACTGGATTGTTTGGGACGGGGGAAGAAACACAAACACCGTGAAGCAGAACAGGATGAACGAGGAGATGGCGCAAACCGACTCGGCAATAACCGCAAACAACATTCAGGAGCAGATCGTTCAACTGTATGTGCAGATTGTTTACAGCAATGAGGCCATAAGCGTAAACAAAGAGAGTCTGGAAACATGCAGGAAAAACGAGGAACGCGGGAAAACTATGGTGGAAGTTGGGAAAATGAGCAAGGCTGACTTGGCACAACTGACGGCACAGCGAGCAGAGGCAGAATATAAGGTGGTGGAAGCGGAGACAAACGTGAAAGACTACAAGCGACAAATGAAACAACTCCTGCAACTGACCGACACTGACTTTGACGTGGAAATTCCACACACAACCGACGAGATGGCACTTGAGGACATACCAGCCCTGAGCAATGTATACGAGAGGGCTTGGGCAAGCCGGCCTGAAATAAGACAAGCAATGCAGGGCATTAAAAGCAGCGAAATATCAATAAACCTTGCGAAGGCAAAAAGGATGCCGACGGTTAGCCTCAACGCGAGCGCAGTGACAAACACCACTTCAATGAGTGACAACAAGTGGGGAAACCAAATAAAAAACAACTTCAACCTCGGTGGCGGCGTGACTGTGAACATACCACTTTTTGACAACAGGCAGGCAAGAACAGCAATAAACAAGGCAAAACTGCAGCAACAGGACTTCGTGCTTGACTTTGAGAACGAAAGGACAAAACTATACAGCACGATTGAGAACCACTGGCTGCAGGCAGAGTCCAACCAGAACCGTTTCAAGGCTGCCAAGATTGGCACCGAGAGCGCGCAGGCAAGTTTCGACTTGCTGCAAGAACAGTTCCGGCTCGGACTGAAGAACATCGTTGAACTTATGAACGGACGAGACAAACTGCTCGCCGCTAAGCAAAACGAACTGCAGAGCAAATTCCTCACGATATACAACATCGCGATGCTAAAATTCTACAGACAGTAGGCGGAACCGCATAACAAGAAATCAACAAATCCGCAAAACCGGGTTTTACAATAGCGGCATTGAGCATATCCACAAGCCCATATTTGAGGCAATATGCATTGTCCGGAAATGGATATGTGAGAAACAAAGCTTAAAGTTCCCACATTTTTATGGCAGGTCCTTCCGCATATAAAGAAACGTAAACCTGGGTTCTTTCAGAAGTTTTCCGACTTGCGCACACCATACAATCTCTTATCTGGCCATTGCACTATATTGAGTTTATCATATACTATATGTGCATCGTGCAAATAATCCATTTGAGGAATTGAGACAGCCGTTACCAACACTAATCAACATACCACTAAAAAAACACGACTTATAGGTATAGTTCTTCTCTTATTTTGCTCATTTCAGGATTATTATTATCTTTGCATTCGGTTATACAACAATGTTATATGAGGAATACGCTGTCGCTGTACGAACTTAACCAGATTCTCGCGGAGGTTATAGATGCGGGAATGCCGCGCGAATACTGGGTTGAGGCGGAAATATCTGAACTCCGCGTCGTCCGGGGGCATTGCTATATCGACCTTGTTGAGAAGTCGGAAGGCTCAAACACGCCCGTTGCGAGAGCCTCGGCAAAATGCTGGCAGGCGACATGGAGCATCGTGTCGCCACATTTCGAGAAAGTGACGGGGCTGCGTCTCAATGCAGGAATGAAGGTACTGATGCTCGTAAGAGCCAGTTTCCACCCCGCATACGGCTTCTCGTGGATAATAGGCGACATAGACCCAACATATACGCTTGGCGACATGGCGCGCAAACGTCAGGAGATAATCGCACGGCTGAAGGAGGAGGGGGTGTTTGATTTGCAGAAGGAACTCACGTTGTCGCCGTTCTGCCGTAACATTGCGGTTATCAGCAGTGCCAACGCGGCAGGCTACGGTGATTTCGTGAAACAACTTGGGAACAATGACTACGGCTTCAGTTTTGTCACACGTCTTTTTCCAGCCATAATGCAAGGAGAAAATGTTGAGCAGAGCGTAATTGCAGCACTTGACTCAATATATGACGCCTCACAGACGGAAGATGTAGCCCCGGATTGTGTCGTTATTATAAGAGGCGGCGGGGCAACAAGCGACCTGTCAGGCTTCGACACGCTCGCGCTTGCCGAGAACGTTGCGCAGTTCCCGATCCCAATCATCACCGGCATAGGGCACGAGCGCGACGAGAGCATACTCGACATGGTGAGCAACACACGCGTGAAGACACCGACGGCTGCCGCAGCGCTTCTTGTAGACAACCTGAAACGCGTTTGGGACTTCCTACAATATGCACAGGGCGTGCTGGCCGCCGGCGCGAAGCAAAGGATGGACATGGAACAGATGAGGCTGCAGAGGGTGTCGCAGAAAATACCATCGCTGTTCTCGCTGGTGAAGGAAAGGCATGAAAACAACATCGCATTAATGCTACGCGAAATAATAGCCGCCGCACAACTCACAGTATCTGTTCAAAGGCATAAGTTGGATGCCATACACGGCAGTCTTAGCATATTGCCCGAACGTATGATTACCGGCGAGAAGCACCGCCTGCAGATGCTTGGGCAGCGTGCCATGTCGCTCGACCCGGAATTACTTCTGAAAAGAGGTTACAGCATAACAACGCATGAAGGCAAGGTTGTCCGCGACGTTTCAGGACTGAAACCGGGAGACAGTATAGAGACGAGGGTGGAGAATGGCTCGGTTCGTTCAACCGTTGTCTCAAGGAAACGAATAAGAAAACCAGGGAAAACAAATAAAATATTATAATATGGTGAAATACGAAGACGCACTGAAGGAACTGGAGCAGATTGTCGCACGGATGGAAAATGACGAGGTTGGCATAGATGACATGGCAACACAGTTGAAAAGAGCGCAGCAGCTTATAAAACTATGCCGTGACCGCCTAACCAAGACGGATGACGAAATAAAGAAAATGCTGTCAAATGACTGATTTTTAACTTACACGGCACAAGTATCTATAAAGTAACGAAAAAAAACAAAAAGTCAATGAAAAACTTGCGATTGTATGTTATTTTTGTTACTTTTGCACCAATATAACATTATAAAATCATTGTAAGCTATGAAAAACTTAGACTGGGCAAATCTGTCTTTCGGCTATATGCCAACTGATTACAACGTGCGGTGCTACTATCGCAACGGTAAGTGGGGCGAAATAGAAGTAAGCTCCGACGAGTATATCAAACTGCACATGGCGGCAACGAGTCTTCACTATGGGCAGGAGGCTTTCGAGGGATTGAAGGCATACCGCTGTCCTGACGGCAAGGTGCGCGTGTTCCGCATGGAGGAGAATGCTGCGCGTCTGCAGTCAACATGCCGTGGCATTGTTATGCCGGAACTCCCGACAGAACTGTTCTGCGAAATGGTCAAGAAAGTAGTTCGCCTGAACCAGGAGTGGATACCACCGTATGAGAGTGGTGCAACGCTGTATATACGTCCTTTGCTCATAGGTACGAGCGCGCAGGTTGGCGTTCATCCTGCAAAAGAATATCTCTTCCTGATATTGGTTACACCAGTGGGTCCATACTTCAAGGGTGGTTTCTCAACGAATCCTTATGTAATCGTCCGTGACCACGACCGTGCTGCCCCACTTGGAACAGGTACTTATAAAGTAGGTGGAAACTACGCAGCCTCGCTGTTCGCAAACAAAAAGGCTCACGAACTCGGATATGCGTGTGAGTTCTATCTCGATGCAAAGGAGAAGAAATATATCGACGAGTGTGGCGCAGCCAACTTCTTTGGCATAAAGGACAACACATACATTACGCCGAAATCGACGAGCATCCTGCCTTCTATAACTAACAAGAGCCTTATGCAAGTTGCGGAAGACTTGGGCATGAAAGTGGAGCGCAGGCCTATTCCGGAAGAAGAGCTCGCAACATTCGAGGAGGCTGGCGCCTGCGGCACGGCTGCTGTTATCAGCCCAATATCACGCATAGACGACGTTGAAACAGGAAAGAGTTATGTTATTTCAAAGGACGGAAAACCAGGTCCTCTTTCCGAGAAACTATACAATCACCTGCGCAATATCCAGTATGGCATTGAGGAAGACAAGCATGGCTGGACAACAGTCGTGATAGATTGATTTGCAATGATGACATAAATGTTCCTGCTTGCTTTGAAAAGCCTGGGATATGATGATATTTAACCGTAATGAGGGCGTGCCGTAACAGGCACACCCTTTTGTGACTTGAAAACAATGACAAAGAAAAACAAATTCGTGAGAATGGCAAACTTTTTGCTCGTGCCGGCAATAGCCATAACTTTCTCGTATTCTGCCTCGGCACAGACAAAAGACGGAGGTATCTCAACAGAAATGTTGCAGATGATAGTGAAACACCAACTGAACACGGCTTCCGACGTGGCGTTGTTCAATGCGATGGCAGGGAACAACATAGACAACCTTGCAAAGAGTTTTGCAAGCAATTCAGACCTGGACACGCATTTCAGTGTGGAGACCGATGCACAGAGCATACACGATCAGAAGAGTTCTGGCAGGTGCTGGATGTTCAGCGGCTTCAATGTGCTGCGTTCCAACTTTGCAAAAAGAACCGATTCGCTGAGGGTGGAGTTCTCACATGCCTATCTGTTCTTCTATGACCAGCTGGAGAAGGCCAACCTTTTCTTGCAAGGCGTTGTTGACACAGGCAAACTGCCAATAGATGACCCCAAGGTGCAGTTCTTTTTCAAGAACCCCATTGCCGACGGAGGTACGTTCTGCGGTGTCGCCGACCTTACGGAGAAGTATGGGCTTGTGCCGATGTCCGTCATGCCAGAAACATACAGTGCCGAAAACACGTCGAAGATGCGCTCGCTGTTGATGAGCAAACTGCGCGAGCAGGGACTGCGCCTGCGCGACATGGTTGCACAGGGAAAGAGCAAGAAGCAGATAGGTGATGAAAAGACAGAGATGCTTGGCGTGGTGTATCACATGCTGACGCTTATGCTCGGCAATCCTCCCCAGAACTTCTCTTACGCTTTCAAGAACAAGGATGGCGTGACGGTTGGCACTCCGCACAATTACACTCCGCAGGAGTTCTACCGCGAGGTGGTTGGCAACTCGCTCAACGGCACTTTCATAATGGTTATGAACGACCCGCGTCATGAGTATCACAAGACATACGAGGTGGAGTATGACCGCCACACTTACGACGGACATAACTGGGTGTATCTCAACCTCCCGATGGAAGAGATTGCAGGACTGGCAATAGCATCGCTGAAAGATGGCCACAAGATGTACAGCAGTTATGATGTCGGCAAGCAACTCGACCACAAGAAAGGGCTGCTGGCACTCGACAATTTTGACTATGAGTCGTTGCTTGGCACCACATTCCCAATGAACAAGGCGCAGCGAATATCAACGTTCGACAGCGGCTCTACGCACGCAATGACGCTGACTGCCGTTGACCTCGATGCAAGCGGGAAGCCTATGAAATGGAAGGTGGAAAATTCTTGGGGGGCAGATTACGGCCAAAAGGGATGCCTTATTATGACCAACGACTGGTTCAACGAATACATGTTCCGGCTTGTTGTTGACAAGAAATACGTGCCTGCGAAACTCCTGAAGGAAGCACAGCAGAAACCAGTAATGCTTACACCAGACGATCCGTTGTTTGCCGAGGATAACTGATTTCTGCGATTGGCAATAATTGACTAAAGAGCGTTGAGCGAATACCTGTTATTTGATATAATAACGATTTCGCTCAACGCCTTTTCTTTCACATGTGGCGAATGTTCACACAAGGTGCTCCACTATGTCGGCACGTTCGCCTGGCAGCAGGTCGATTACGGGAATTTCAATCATAGTGTAGCATCCAGGCTGCTGGCGCATTGATGCGCGGGCAACGTTTACGAGGACCTGTCCTGTCAGTGCCGGGTTGTTTATGCTCATGTTGAACTCGATGCGTTGGTTCTGCGTTTTACCACTTACTCCTTTCCGTATCAGGTTAACGCCGTGCCCCATGTCGCGCAGTTCGTCAACCGACGGCACGGCAAAGACATGTGTCTCGTCATTTGAAAAGTACGGGTCGGCCTTTATCTCCGCTGCAACATTCTCAATCGTTGCATCCTTTTCAAGTTCAACATAAACCATGCGGCGGTGTATTCCCTCGCCGAGCGGTATTGTCATTGAAAGCGCGTTCGTAACACCGTCCTTCGAGCGCGCGCAGACAGAGTGTCCCATCGACATCCCTGGGCCAAAGTTGGTGTATGTTATTCCCTTCGGTGCGAGGCTCTGCATCATTGTCCGTACCACGCTGTCCGATCCCGGGTCCCAGCCTGCTGATATTACGCTGACAGTTCCAGTCTCCTTGTTCAGTTTCATCATCCTGTCGCGGTAGCCACGTATCTCGCTGTGAATGTCGAACGAGTCAACGGTGTTTATTCCCAATGGAATGATTTCCTGCGCATATTCCTCGCAACTGCGTGACGGCGTTGCAAGTATTGCCACGTCAACGTCTTTCAGTTCTTCGATGTCTCTCACAACGTCATATTGTGCCAGTTCTGCCGGTCTGTTCTCCGCGCCTTTGCGCCTCACGATGCCTGCCACATCAAAATCAGGTGCCGCCTCGAGGGCCTCGAGTGCGAAGCGTCCTATGTTTCCGTAGCCCACTACGGCTGCTCTTGTCTTCTTCATATTTTATTCCCTTTGTTTTATTTGTTGCAAAAGTATATAATTATGCTCTAAAACAAAATAAAACACAGGAAAAATTCTTATAATGCAATAAAAAGATAATTACCCGCGTTAATAATGATGTATATATACAATATAAAAAGACAGATGATTGAATACTTGAAGGGCGAACTTGTTGACCTAACTCCAGCCTTTGCCGTTGTGGATGTGAATGGGGTGGGTTATGGATTGAACATATCGCTCAACACATACAGTGCTGTTAAGGGCAAAAAAGAGACGCGGCTGTGGGTGTATGAGGCTATACGCGAAGACGCTTATGCGCTGTATGGCTTTGTTACGAAAAAAGAGCGCGAGATGTTCTTGCTGCTAATTTCGGTGTCTGGCGTTGGTGCAAACACAGCACGCATGATACTATCTGAAATGACTGTCGCAGAAGTGTGCAACGTAATATCTTCGGGAAACGAACGCATGCTAAAAAGCGTGAAGGGCATAGGACTGCGAACCGCGCAGCGCATAATAGTTGACCTGAAAGACAAGGTCGTGTCGTCTGGCATAGCCGAGGAACTGTCAGCATCGGCCGGAGAACAATCTGCGGCAGCGACAAGTCCGGTGAAGGACGAGGCGGTCAGTGCCCTGACAATGCTGGGATTCGCTCCCGCGCCGTCGGCAAAGGTGGTCGTGGCAATACTCAAAGAACAACCGGAACTGCCAGTTGAGCAAGTGGTGAAACTCGCATTGAAGCAGATAAGATAGTTCTCAGCAAATAAGGATGAACAACCTGAAGAAAATATACATATTGTTATTGGCGGCTGTAAGCATCAACGTGCTTGCATGGAATGTGGCACCATTTCTTCAGGATGACTTGACGAGGAGACGGGGTGGTGACAAACAGCAAACGTCACCTGACGACAAAAACAAGAAAAATAACGGGAAAGACGACAAAAAAGACATTCACGAACTCGTTATAGACAACGAGGACTCTATACCAGACTCTTTGCTAAACCCTATTTGGAAGATACAGCGCATATCGCCGATAACGTTTGACGACCTAAACCGTAACACGGCAGATCTGAAACTGCCTGACAACCTGATGCACAACGTTGTGTATAACGATACTCTGGACAGGTATGTCATTGGCTCGAAAATAGGCGACACATACGTCAATGCGCCAATAATGATGACTCCCGATGAGTACAGGCGGTGGAGCGAAAAACAGGAACGTGACAGTTTTTACCGCGCGAAGAACAGTGAAATACTTCAGAAGCAAGGCAAGGAGAAATTCGATTTCAGTGACATGCACTTCGACCTGGGACCTGCGGAGAAGATTTTCGGTCCGGGAGGAGTGCGCATAAAGACGCAGGGTACGGCAGAACTGAAGTTCGGCGCGACACTGAAGAACATAGACAACCCTTCGTTGCCGATACGTCACCGCAAGACTACATCGATGGACTTCGACGAGAAGATAAACCTTAACATGAACGGCAAGGTGGGCGACAAGGTGAACATGAACCTAAACTACAACACGGATGCCACGTTTGATTTTGATGCCCAGAAAATAAAGTTGAAATATGAGGGAAAGGAAGACGAGATAATAAAACTCGTGGAAGGTGGCAACGTGTCGCTGCCGAGCAACTCTTCGTTGGTGAGGGGAGCATCGTCGCTGTTCGGAATCCGCACAGACTGGCAGTTCGGGCGTTTGAAACTGCAGACTGTGCTGTCACAGAAAAAGTCATCATCAAAGAGTGTCTCATCGAGAGGAGGAGTGCAGTTGACACCATTTGAAATTGATGCAGCCAACTACGAGGAAAACCGCCACTTTTTCCTGGCGTTCTATTTCCGCGACCGTTACGACGCGTCGATGCGCACACTGCCAAATCTGACAACTGGCGTGACACTCAACAGGATAGAGGTGTGGGTGACAAACAAGACGGGAACGACAACCAACACGCGCAACATCATCGCAATGACGGAACTTGGCGAGGGAAATTCAGGAACAATACCGTCGAACTCGGCAAACAGCATTTATTCCGACTTGACGACAACATACTCTGACGCGCGAAACATCGACATGTCATCAAGTGTGCTTGACGGCACGTTCACCGGAGGAACTGACTATGAGAAACTACAGAGCGCGCGGCTTCTCAACCCGTCGGAATACACCGTGAATCAGGCTCTTGGCTATATATCCCTGCGCACCGCGTTGCAAACCGACCAGGTGCTTGCCGTGGCATACGAATACACATACGGCGGAGTTACATACCAGGTTGGTGAGTTTGCAAGTGACATAACTGACGTGTCGCAGGCCCTGTTCGTCAAATCACTCAAGAACACAAGCAATAACCCTGGCCAGGCGAACTGGAACCTGATGATGAAGAACGTGTATTATCTCGCATCATCGGTGGAGAAAGACAAGTTCAGGCTTGACGTGAAATTCCAGAGCGACACCGCAGGAGTTTATCTGTCGTACATACCGGAACCGCAGGTGAAAGACCAAATGCTGATAAAGGTTTTAGGGGCGGATCGTCTTGACAACAACATGAAGCCACATCCCAATGGCTATTTCGATTTCGTCGAAGGATACACAGTGAGCAACGGGCGTGTGTTCCTGCCGGCAGCAGAGCCTTTCGGACGTTACCTCTACAATTATCTAACGCAGAGAGGTGTAGATGCCACCGTGGCAAGCAAATACTGCTTCACGGAACTGTACGATTCCACAAAGACCGTGGCAAAGCAGATTGCGGAGAAGGACAAGTATATACTTCAGGGTCAGTTCCGTGGCACGTCGGCAAACGTCATCTCGCTCGGGGCATACAACGTCCCACAGGGGTCTGTTGTTGTGACGGCCGGTGGGGTGACGCTGAACGAGGGAAGCGACTACAGTGTGGATTATTCTGCCGGGGAGGTCACAATACTTAATCAAAGCATCATCGACGCGGGGACTGCAGTTAACGTTAGTCTTGAGAGCCAGAGTGACTTCGCGCAGGAACGGAAGACGATGATAGGCCTCAACTGGCAGTATGACTTCTCAAAGAACCTGCAACTCAGCGGAACGTTCCAGCACCTTTCCGAGCAGGCTCTAACTACTAAGGTCGCGATGGGAAGCGAACCGCTGAACAACACTATCTGGGGAGTGAACATCAATTGGAAGCACGAGAGCCAGTGGCTAACAAACCTGCTCGACAAAATACCATTCCTGCACTGCACTCAGCCGTCGCAGATCTCGTTCAACGGAGAGTTCGCGCAACTGATAGCCGGCAGGGCGAGGGGCACGCAGGACAACGCGTCTTATCTTGATGACTTCGAGAACACCAAAAATGCCATCGACGTAAGTACGCCGACATCGTGGATAATGTCGAGCGTGCCTACGATGTTCAAGGAATACAACGACAAGACAACGCTCGCAAGCGGATACAACCGCGCCTTGCTCTCGTGGTATAACATCGACAGGCTGTTCACCAACCGCTCCTCGTCGCTCACACCGGGACACATCAAGAGCGACCTTAACCAACTGTCAAACCATTATGTGCGCGAGGTATATGTTGACGAACTTTATCCAAACCGAGACCAGAGCAGTTACAACGGTGCGACATCAACATTGCCCATACTAAACCTTGCCTTCTATCCATCGGAACGCGGGGCATACAATTTCGACCCGCATCTCAACAGCGATGGCACGCTGCCAAATCCACGGCAGCGGTGGGGCGGCATGATGCGAAAACTCGACACCAATGACTTCGAGGCTGCAAACATAGAGTATATCGAGTTCTGGATGCTCGACCCGTTCATCTATTCACGCCAGGATGGAACGGCTGCGCAGCACAGTGGAGACATGTTCATAAACCTTGGCGAGGTGAGCGAGGATATTCTGCGTGATGGAAAGAAATTCTACGAGAGCGGTATGCCTGTGGACGGCTCGCAGAGTTTCACCACTACGCAGTGGGGCAAGATACCGACGCAGTCAACGGTGACATACGCGTTCGCGACAACAAAAGGCTCGCGCCAGTTGCAGGACGTGGGGTACAATGGACTAACAAACGATGAGGAGAAACAATTCAAGACATATCAGGAATATCTTGCAGCCGTGAGGCAGAATGTGACAGGAGCAGCACTCGACAGTATAATGGCAGACCCTGCCAACGATGACTACCACTATTACCGTGGCCGTGACCTTGACCAGATGGAAGCGCCGATACTCCATCGCTACAAACGCATAAACATGCCGCAGGGAAATTCACCAGATAACGACACGCGCACCGAGAGTTACGACACGTCATACAAGACAACGCCGGACGTGGAGGATATAAACCAGGACTACACACTCAACGAGTATGAGAAATATTACCAGTACAGGATTGCGATACATCCGGATTCCCTTGTGGTGGGCGAGAACTTCATCGTTGACAAACGTGAGGCTGCACGCAAACTGCGCAACGGGAACAAGGAGACGGTTTACTGGTATCAGTTCAGGATACCGATACGCGAGTTCACCAGCCGCGTCGGCAACATATCCGATTTCTCGTCTATACGTTTCATGCGCATGTTCCTCACGGGCTTTGAGCGTCCCGTTGTGCTGCGCTTTGGTAGCCTCGACCTTGTGCGCGGTGAGTGGCGTGTTTATCAGCAGCAGCTGGGTGCAGGCGGTTCGGGCAGGATGGCAGTCAGCGCCGTCAACATTGAGGAGAACAACGACAAGACCCCTGTCAACTATGTGCTGCCCCCGGGAATAAGGAGGGAACAGGACCCGACGCAGCCGCAACTCACCGAGAGCAACGAGCAGGCTCTGGCAATGCAGGTGAACAACCTGTCGAACGAGGAGTCGAAAGCGGTGTATAAAAACACCACGATTGACTTGCGTCAGTACAAGCGGTTACAGATGTTCGTACATGCAAACGCGTTCGAGAACAACGTGACGAACCTGCACGACAATCAGCTCGCTGTTTTCATCAGGCTCGGAAGCGACTACAAGAGCAACTACTACGAGTATCTAATTCCCCTGAAACTCACTCCCGCCGGGATTTACGACCGCTACTCGGCAGCAGACTGCCGTGCGGTGTGGCCGGAGGAGAACATGCTCGACATTGACATGAGTGTCTTCACGGATCTTAAGAAAGCACGGAACAAGGCACGGGCAACCGGAACGGCTTCATACAACCGCGAGTATAGCGAGTACGACAACAACCGTCCCAACAACCGAGTCACGATAATGGGCAACCCGACACTTGGCGAGGTGAAGACGATGATCGTGGGAGTGCGCAACCTTGACCAGAACAACAAGTCGGGTGAGGTGTGGATAAACGAACTCCGCCTGATGGAATACAACAACGAGGGGGGATGGGCGGCACAGGCTGCGATGAACGTGCAGCTGAGCGATGTCGGCACGGTGAACGCAACAGGCAAGTATATGAGCGAAGGCTTCGGCGGGCTTGAGGATGGCGTCATGGAGCGTTCGCAGGACAACTACAAGACATACAGCGTCACCGCCAACATAGAACTGGGCAAGTTCTTCCCGGACAAGGCGAAAGTGTCGGCGCCACTGTACTACTCGGTGACAAAGGAAGAGACACGCCCGAAGTACAATCCGCTTGACACCGACATGCGGCTCGATGAAGCGCTTGATGCGGCAGGCGACAAACACGAGCGTGACTCGATAGAGAGCATTGCGGTGACAAAGACCACAAGCACCAACTTCTCGCTGTCAAACGTGCGCTTCGGGATAGCGACGAAGGGGCACCCCATGCCATACGACCCTGCGAACTTCAGCTTCTCTTACAGCCACAGCCACCGCCGGACTTCCGGGGAAACAACAGTGTATGAGAAGGAGGACAACTGGCGCGGAGCAATGGGCTACAGCTACACACCGGTTTACAAGCCGTTCGAACCTTTCAAGAAACTCATTAAGAGCAAAAGCAAATGGTTTGACATACTTAAACATTTCGGATTCTACTGGCTGCCGCAGAACGTTGCCTTCAATTCCGAGATACTAAGGAACTACTATGAGATGCAGGAACGTGACATGGAAAATCTCAGTGGCTCGCAACTGCCGCTGACTTTCAGCGAGCAATTCCTTTGGAACCGCGACTTCACGTTGCGATGGGACATAACAAAAAACATACACATGAACTTCCAGAGCGCGACGCACGCTGAGATAGAGGAACCATACACACCTATCAACAAGGATTTGTACCCCGACCGGTACACTGCATGGAAGGACTCCGTGAAGACATCGCTGCGGCATTTCGGAACACCGCTTGACTACAACCAGTCGTTCTCGCTGTCTTATCAGTTGCCACTCAACCTTATACCGATATTCAACTGGGTTAATGCCGATGCCAACTACACGGCAACATACAACTGGGTGCGCGGAACGGATCTCGAGGATGGCACATCGCTCGGGAACACCATCAGCAACAACCGCAACCTCAGCATCAACGGAACGCTCAACATGGAGCGGCTTTACAATAATATACCGTTTCTCAAGAAGGCAAACGAACGCTTCAGCAAGACGAATAATGTTGCCCGCGATAAGAAGAAACCGAGGAATAACAAGAAGAATGAAAAAGCCGGGAACGACAAGGAGAAAAGTGAACTGCCGAAGAACAAGAACACTTTCGAGAAGGAGATAACGCTCCTGCCAGACACAGTCATCACTGTGAGCCACGGGCGTAAGACCAAGCGGCTCATTGTGTCGGCAAGGACAGGCGATGGCAAACTTTTCCCTATAAGATACAAGTCTGTGGGGAAGGACCAGATAAGGATCACATCAAAGGTGGACACGGCGACAACGTTGAAACTTACTGTTACCGCAAAGCCTTCGCTCGAGGATAAGGGATGGTACAGGACGGCACAGTGCGCGGCGCGCGTTTTGATGATGGTGCGCTCCGTGAGTCTTTCCTACCGCAACCAGTATTCGATGTCATTGCCGGGATTCCTGCCTTCCGTGGGGGACTTCTTCGGTCAGCGCCGTGGTGACATATTGTCGCCCGGACTTGATTTCGCGTTCGGGCTGACTGGCGACGGTTATCTTGACAAGGCGGCAAGAAACGGATGGCTGTTGATGAATGACAGCGTGGCCACACCGGCAACGACAAACAGCAACATCGACCTTCAGCTGAGAATGACGCTCGAGCCGGTAAAAAACCTGAAGATTGACCTTAACGCCGCACGCACGGAGAACCGGGCAAGCAGCATTCAGTATATGTATGATGGACGGCCGACAACGCGAAGCGGCACTTTCACCATGACGACTATATCGCTTAAGAGCGCGTTCGAGGGAATCGGCTCGGCACAAAGCGGCTATCATTCTCCTTCGTTTGAACGCTTCTGTCGCTCTCTCGAAGGTTTCCGCAATCGTGTGGAGGCGCAGTACGAAGGCGTGCCATACCCCGCCAACTCCGCACTTGCAGGCAAGAGTTATTCGTCGGAGGCTGCTGAAGGCCGCTTAGGGCTTTACAGCTCCGACGTGCTGATACCGGCTTTCCTCTCTGCCTATACCGGTAGTGGAGGCTCGTCGCTTAACATTTTCCCGACATTGGCTAAACTGCTGCCCAACTGGACCATACGATACAGTGGATTGTCGCAGCTGCCTTGGTTCCGAGATGTGTTCAAGAGTGTCAACCTGAACCATTCATACAAGAGCATATATTCGGTCGGGTCATACAGCACATACAGCACCTTCATGGAATATATGAACGGCCTGGGCTTCATCACTGATGCAACAACGTCGCTGCCCGTGCCGTCGTCAATGTATAATGTGTCTGCGGTGAGCATCACGGAGGCATTCTCACCATTGCTCGGTATTGATGTGACGTTGCGAAACAATATGACTTGCAAACTGGAATACCGCAAGACGCGCAACCTTTCCCTGTCAATGACGAGCGTGCAGATCAGCGAGGCATACAGCAACGACTGGGTGGCTGGCATGGGCTACAAGATAAACGATTTCAAGTTGTTCGGTGGCAGAAACCACAGGCTGGTAAAGTCTTCGAGGAAAAACGGCGATAACGATAATGATAACCAGAGCGGCGGGAACAAGGCAACATCAAAGACAAAGGGCATAAGCCATGACCTAAACCTGCGTCTTGACATAAGTTACCGCAGACAGGCTGCCATCGTGCGCGACATTGCATCGATGACAAGTTCCGCATCGTCCGGCAATACGGCGTTCAAACTGGCATTCAACGCCGACTACACTCTCTCGCGACTGCTCACAATGAGTTTTTACTACGACTGTCAGACAAACACTCCGCTACTCACCTCAAGCAGTTATCCGACAACAACACAGGATTTTGGCTTCGCGCTTAAGTTCTCATTGACAAGATGACAATTATTCATAATTCATAATCATCAAACATCATGTTATCTAAAACAAGGGTTATTTCGTTTCTGATTGCGGCATTGTTCACAATCCCGTCGATGGCGGGAAGTGTTCAGGAGTTGAGGCCAAAACTTATCGTGGGCATTGCTGTGGATCAGATGAGGTGGGATTATCTCTGTCGTTTCTACAACGAATACACAAGCGGTGGGTTTAGGCGAATGCTGTCCGAAGGCTATTCTTTCGATGATTGCCAGATAAACTATATACCATCTGTAACGGCAGTGGGTCACACGTCTGTATACACAGGCTCCGTTCCTGCCATTCACGGCATTGCCGGTAACAATTTTCTCATTGATGAAAAAATTATATATTGCACAAGTGACAGCACCGTCAAGACCGTCGGCAGCAATACTGATGCAGGGAAAATGTCGCCACACAATTTGCTCACGACAACAATTGGTGACGAACTGAAAATTGCAACGAATTGGAAATCAAAGGTTATTGGGGTCTCGTTCAAGGATCGCGCAGCCATTTTGCCAGCAGGACATTCGGCAGACGCGGCATATTGGTTCGACAAGAAGGGATTGCGGTTTGTTTCCTCGACTTATTACATGCAGTCGTTGCCTTCATGGGTCGATGATTACAACAAGGAGATTGCTGAAGAGGTGAAGAAAATGAAACCTGTGGAGGTTGGCTCGCACAAACTGACAAAACAGATTGACCTTGTGCAGTACTCACCATACGGGAATCGCATAGTGGAGGAAATGGCGAAGCGCGCAATAGCAGGGGAGCGTCTCGGTCAGCGTGGGGAGACAGACATGATTTGCATAAGTTTCTCATGCACCGACATCGTGGGACACGCTTTCGGAACTCATGCTGACATAACCCACGAGATGTATATGGAACTTGACAAGCAACTGGCTGACATGTTCAACTATCTCGACCAGACGATTGGCAAGGGAGAGTATGTTGCCTTTCTCACAGCAGACCATGGCGCGTCTAACGGCATACTGCAAAATCAGGAACATAAGATACCAGCCGATGGCTTCTTGCTGGACCGTGAGGAGGATGGGGTCAACAAATATCTTGCTTCAAAATATGCCGGACGAGTCGGAATTGTGAAATGTATAATGGACTATAAGGTTGTCATAGACCGCAAGGCTGCTGCCGGTCTCGATTTCAAGACGCTGAAGCAAGACATAATGGAATATTTCAGGCAGCGTCCGCTCGTTTCAAATGTCGTTGACCTTGAGGATATTTCCGCCGCCAGTGTTCCCACATATATCCGTGAGAAGATTTACAACGGTTACTGCAATGGACGCAGCGGAGACATACAGTTGATATTGAAGCCTGCTGTGTATGGCGTGCGCGGCAAGATAGATGAGGGTACGACACACGGCTGTTGGAACCCATACGACTGTCACATACCGTTCGTGCTGATGGGGTGGGGCGTTCCGCATGGGTCGTCAGCAGAAGAGGTTCACATCACCGACATTGCCCCCACCGTATGCAATCTCGTTCATATACAGATGCCGAGCGGCTGCATAGGTATGCCGAGGGAAATGAAGTGAGCATTTTCCGTAGAGCTTCAGCGTAGCTGACATTTTGGTTAAAGTGAAATCCATACCTGTTCCAATTATTTTGGAGCGGGTATGGATTTCGCCTTGAATGCGTTTCTTGCTGGGCAAATCAGGAATTGTATTCCTGCCAACTCTTAATCTTGATTTCTTCAAGTGGCACTGTGCAGAACGCCTCGATGAATGCCTTTGCGAGCCGGACGTTTGTCAACAGCGGTATGTTGTGGTCTATTGCGCCACGGCGTATGCGGTAGCCATTTGTCAACTCACGGCTTGAGTGATTTTTCGGCTCGTTGACGATGAGGTCGAACATGTGTCTGGCAATCATGTCCATCACTTTGTTTTCACCTTCCTCATCGGGCCATGCCACCGCCGTTGCCTCCACGTTGTTTTCCTTGAAGAACCTTGCCGTGCCTGGTGTCGCGTAAATCCTGTAGCCATTCTTTACCAGCAGGCGTGCTGGCTCGAGTAGTGACACCTTGCCCTTTGCGGCTCCTGACGATATGAGTATTGCGCCCCCTTCTCGTTTCGGCAGTTTGTAGCCTGTGGCTATGAGCGCGTTGAGCAGTGCTTCGTGCAGGTTGTCGCCGATGCATCCCACCTCTCCGGTCGATGACATGTCAACGCCAAGCACCGGGTCGGCATTCTGCAGCCTTGCGAAGGAGAACTGCGAGGCCTTCACTCCAATGCGGTCTATGTCAAACTCGCTCTTGTCTGGTTTCTCGTAAGGAGCGTCGAGCAGTATTTTCGTTGCCGTCTCGATGAAGTTGCACTTCAACACCTTTGACACGAACGGGAAGGAGCGTGATGCACGCAGGTTGCACTCAATGACTTTCAACTCACGGTTCTTTGCAAGGTATTGTATGTTGAAAGGTCCCGATATGTTCAGTTCCTCGGCAATCTTGTGCGAAATTTTCTTAATCTGGCGTATCGTGGAGAAATACAGGTGCTGTGCCGGGAACACCAGTGTGGCATCCCCGGAGTGCACTCCGGCATATTCCACGTGCTCTGATATTGCATATTCCACAATCTTGCCTTTGTCGGCTACGGCGTCAAACTCTATTTCCTTCGTTTCCTGCATAAACTGGCTCACCACGACTGGGAATTCCTTTGACACCTCGGTAGCCATCTTTAGGAAACGTTCCAGTTCCTCGTTGTCGTAGCATACGTTCATTGCTGCGCCGGAAAGGACGTACGACGGGCGCACCAGTACCGGGAAGCCCACTTCGGAGACAAACTCCTTTATGTCGTCGATGGATGTCAAGGCGCGCCATGCTGGCTGGTCAACGCCCAGTTTGTCGAGCATTGCCGAGAACTTGTCGCGGTTTTCAGCGCGGTCAATATCCACAGGACTCGTTCCGAGCACCGGTATGCTCTGGCGGTGCAGTTTCATGGCGAGGTTGTTGGGTATCTGTCCTCCGACGCTGACAATCACCCCACGCGGTTGCTCGAGGTCGATTACGTCTAACACGCGCTCCAGTGAAAGTTCGTCGAAGTAGAGGCGGTCGCAGATGTCATAGTCGGTTGACACCGTCTCGGGATTATAGTTTATCATTATCGACTTGTAGCCCAGTTTGCGTGCTGTTTTTATCGCGTTGACCGAGCACCAGTCGAACTCCACGCTCGATCCGATGCGGTATGCGCCTGACCCGAGCACGACAACTGATTTCTCATTCTTGTAATAAGGAATGTCGTTCTGCACGTTTATTCCTGTCTTATCCACGATGCTTTGCCATTCCTTTGTGCTCATCTTGTCGGACTTTGTTGGCTCAACGAGTGGCAGGTAAGTGAAGTAAAGATAGTTTGTGAGTTCCGGGTGTTCGCTCGCCACGGTGTTTATTCGCTTCACCGATGGCAGTATTCCTCTTTCCTTGCGGTGGTTTCTCGCGGCGAGGTTCTCTTTCTCCATGTTCCCGCTCTTTGGTTTCAGTACGAAACGCGCAATCTGGAAATCGGAGAATCCGGCCTGTTTTGCCTTCAGCAGCATGTTGTCGGGCAAGTCTTCTATTGCGTTGTATTCCTGCAGCTCGTGTTTTATGTCAACGATGTTCTTCAGCCTTGAAATGAACCACACGTCTATCTTGGTGAGTTGCTCTATCCGTTCAACGCTGTATCCCTCCTCAAGTGCTTGCGCTATGGCGAATATTCTAAGGTCGGTTGGGTTCCGGAGTTCCTCGTCGACGTTCTCGAACCGTGTGTGGTCGTTTCCTACAAAACCGTGCATGCCCTGTCCTATCATGCGAAGTCCCTTCTGTATCATTTCCTCGAAGGAACGTCCGATGCTCATTATCTCGCCCACCGATTTCATGCTCGAACCTATGAGCCGGCTGACACCGGTGAACTTCGTGAGGTCCCATCTCGGTATCTTGCATATCATGTAGTCGAGTTTCGGTGCGACGTATGCCGAGTTGGGAGTTCCCATCTCTCCGACCTGGTCGAGGGTGTAGCCGAGTGCGATCTTTGCTGCCACGAATGCCAGTGGGTAGCCGGTGGCCTTTGAGGCAAGCGCCGAGGAGCGCGACAGGCGGGCGTTAATCTCAATAATCCTGTAATCGTTTGTCTCGGCATTGAATGCGAACTGTATGTTGCACTCGCCTACGATGTTGATGTGGCGCACGCATTGTTTTGCTATGTCCTGCAGCATCTCAACCTGTTCCTTTGTCAGTGAGCATGTCGGTGCGACAACTATTGATTCTCCTGTGTGTATGCCCAGCGGGTCAAAGTTCTCCATTGATGCCACGGTGAAGCAGTGGTCGTTGGCGTCGCGTATGCACTCGAACTCTATCTCCTTCCAGCCTTTCAGGCTCTCCTCTACGAGAATTTGCGGCGCAAACGTGAATGCGCTTTCGGCAAGGCTCTTGAAAGTCTTCTCGTCAGGACAGATGCCTGAACCGAGTCCTCCGAGCGCGTATGCCGACCGTATCATAACAGGGAACCCAATCTGGCGTGCGGCTTTCAGTGCGTCGTCCATGTTTTTAACGGCATGGCTCAGCGGAGTCTTCATTTTGATTTCGTCAAGTCTCTTGACGAATAGGTCGCGGTCCTCGGTGTCCATTATTGCCTCGACGCTTGTCCCGAGCACTTCCACGCCATATTTCTTTAGTGTGCCGTTGAGGTAAAGTTCGGTTCCACAGTTAAGTGCCGTCTGACCTCCGAAAGCGAGCAGTATGCCGTCGGGTCTTTCTCTTTTTATTATCTCCGTGACAAAGTGTGCGTTCACCGGTTGGAAGTAAACTTTGTCTGCAATGCCCTCGCTTGTCTGTATTGTGGCAATGTTTGGGTTCACGAGCACAGAGTTCACCCTCTCTTCCCTCAGAGCTTTCAGCGCCTGCGATCCTGAATAGTCGAATTCGCCGGCCTGCCCGATTTTAAGTGCGCCCGAGCCAAGCACGAGCACCTTCTTAAGTTCTTTTTTCATACTGCGATAAAATTATAAATGTTTTTAGAAAACGTTTGTTTCATTTGATAAAATGGCATGTCCGTCAGACATGCCATTTTGTTTATTTCAACTTTATTGAGTCATCGTTTTTATTTGAATATTGACTGGTGCCGTATTGCCCGTATCCGTAGCTGCCATACCTGCCATAACTACCGTAACTGCCATGACGGCCATATTTTCCATAACTGCCGTATTTGCCATATTTGCCGTATCGGCCGTATCCGTAATAATATCCGTATTTCTTCTTCGACATGTCGATGCCGTTTATCACCACAGACATCTTTGGCAGTTTTCCATCGTTTGCCAAACCGTTGATAAGGTCGAAACTTGCTTTCGGGGTGTAGTCGGCACGACAGACGAACACCGTCGCGTCTGATACGCGTCCTATCTGCATGGTGTCAGTGACAAGACCGACGGGCGCCGTGTCGATTATTATGAAGTCGTATTCGCCGCGCATAATGTTGATTATCCTGTCAAGGGATTCGCGCGTGAGAAGTTCTGCCGGGTTGGGCGGTATCGGGCCGGCGAGGAGCAAATCGAGGTTGTCGTTCACGCCAGACGGCAAGACCTGCTCGCGTATCATTTCCCATGTTGGCTCATCGTGCATGAGCAGTGGCGTGATGCCGTGGTGATGGTCTTTTATCTCAAACAGCTCCGCAAGCCGTGGCTTTCTTATGTCGAGGCCAACCAGAACTACTTTCTTCCCGAGCAGAGCGAAGCTCACTGCAAGGTTTGCTGCGTTGAATGTCTTTCCCTCGCCTGATGTTGATGAGGTGAACATTATCACCTTTTCTTCCTCTTTTATCATGAACTGCAGGTTTGTGCGCATGGATCTGAATATCTCCTCCATCTGGTTGTTCCTGTTTTCATGCACGACGATGTCTGCCTTTGTCTTTGCTGTCTCACTTGCAACCGCCACATCTGCGATTATCGGCAGTTTTGTGAGTTTCGCCACGTCGTCATGTCCCTCTATCTTGTATTTGAACAGACTTATGATGTATAATATAAGTGATGGCAGTACGATGGCTATAATTATGGCAATAAGTAGAACGATGTTGTGCTTTGGGCTTACCATACCTGCGAATGCCGGGTCGTCGATGAGTTTGCCCTTGTCTGCCGTTGCTGCGAGTGATATTGAGTTTTCCTCTCGTTTCTGCAGCAGCATGAGGTATAGGCCAGACTTCACTTCCTGCTGGCGTCCTATCTGGGTCAGTATTCTTTCTTGTTCCGGTGTCTGTTGTATCTGTCCGGAATACTGCCCGTATTGCGATGATATTGAGTTGCGTTGTATCTCCAGAGAGCGGCGCTGCTGCCCGATAGCCCGTTGTATGCTTAGGGTAAGGTCGTTCAGCTCGTCGGTCAGAGGTGCCACAACCGGGCTCGACTCGCTTGCGGTCTTGAGCAGCCGGTTGCGCTCTGTGACAACTTGGTTGTAGCGGCCGATGAGTTGTGTCGATGCGGCGTCAGACAGGCCGACGTTTGATGGGATGACCTGATATTTGTTCCCCGGTTCCCTCATGTAGGAACTCAGTTCGTTCATCAGTTGCAGCTGTGTGTTTGCCGTTGCCAGTTGCTTTTCAAACTCGTTGCTGTTTGCAAATGCGGCAGAACTGTTTACGTCGAGCTCCACCATCCTGTTGCGTTTCTTGTATGCTTCGAGTTCTCCCTCGGTGCTGTTAAGTTCGGCATTGATTTTCTCAAGTCGGCTGTTTATGAACTCCTCCGTGCGGTATGCCACCTGGTTTTTGTCGTCGTTTGCCTGGCGGTTGTAACATATTGCAAGTTGTTTGAGGAAATCCGAGGCGCGGCTTGGACTTTCGTCTTTCAGTGTGATTACCGCAATAGAAGTCTCTTCTTTATTTGATACGCTCATCGACGACACATATTTAACGGCAGCCTTCTTTGGAGAAGTTATCACGGCGGTCATCGCATTTCCGTCTTTCAGTGATGCGTTCGGGTTCGATGTGAACATGATAGTCCCGACACTTGTCTTTATCGATGCCGGGAGGAACTTCAGCGTCTGTTTTATTTCGGTTTTGCCTGCGGTTCCCTCAACTGTGAAAGTGTTGTTCTCGCGTTTTATATCGAGGACGATGTCTCCTATGAGGTTTTTCAGGCCTGCCGGGTCTAAGTCAACGTTCAGATAGTTGTCCTTGTACATCATCACGTCGTTCACACGTCCGTGCCTTTTATAATTGACATACAGTTTCAGGTCTTTCACCACTTGCTCTGAAAGTCGCTGTGACTTAAGAATTTCTATTTCGTTGAGTATTCCTTCGTTGTTGTTTACAATACCGGTTGCAAGTGTGTTCCTAAGGGTATTGTTTCTGTATGAAGAGCCTTTCTCCGGTTCCTTGATCAGGATTTGTGCCGTTGTCTGATAGATAGGTGTCTCATATCTAAGGTATGCCGCAGCCACGCCGAGGCAAATTATCAGTGACAGCAAGAACCATTTCCAGTTGAGAATGAAGGTTGCATAGATAGATGCGAAACTAAATGACGACTGTTCTTCTTCCTCCGTTATGTTCGAAATGTCGTAGTTCTTATTTTCTTCCATAAAAAGTTTGTTTTTTATTGCAGATTTGTTTTATTCGTTTGCAAGGTCTTTAAGATATTGGCCATATTCGTTTTTGAGCATTGGCTGCGCAAGCGCCATCAACTGCTCTTTGTCGATCCATCCATTGTTGTATGCTATCTCCTCGAGACATGCGATTTTCAGTCCCTGGCGTTTCTCGATGACTTCTATGAACGTGCTTGCCTCTGACAGACTGTCGTGTGTCCCCGTGTCAAGCCATGCGAATCCACGCTGCAATGTCTGTACCTTGAGGCTCTTGCGTTTCAGATATTCTTTGTTGACGCTCGTGATTTCAAGCTCTCCGCGCGCGCTTGGCTTTATGTTCTTTGCGATGTCAACCACGCTGTTCGGATAGAAATACAGCCCGACGACCGCATAGTTGCTTTTGGGCTTTTTTGGCTTTTCTTCGATTGAAAGGCAGCGCCCGTCCGCATCGAACTCGGCCACGCCGTACCTTTCCGGGTCGTTGACATAGTAACCGAAGACGGTTGCCTTGCCTTCGTCCTCGGCATCTGCCACGCTCCGTTTCAGCAACTCTGTGAATCCTGCGCCATGGAAGATATTGTCTCCAAGCACAAGACAGACACATTCGCTGCCGATGAATTTCTCGCCGATAATGAATGCCTGCGCCAGTCCGTCGGGCGACGGCTGCTCCGCATATTCGAAATTGACACCGAAATCCCTTCCGTCGCCGAGCAGCCGGCGGAAGCCCGGCAAATCGTGAGGTGTCGAAATGATGAGGATGTCCCTGATACCTGCCAGCATCAATGCAGAGATGGGATAGTATATCATAGGCTTGTCGAATATCGGTATCAGCTGCTTGCTTATACCTTTCGTTATCGGGTAGAGGCGTGTGCCGCTTCCTCCTGCAAGAACTATTCCTTTCATCTGAAAATCTTTAATAAAAAAGCCTGTTTGCGAAATTTGCTGCAAAGTTAATATTTTAATCGGATAAAACAATCGTAAATCAACAAATATGATTAAATATTTTGCATTTTCGCAAAATAGGAGTACTTTTGCACGAAAATTTAAGACCGTATGAGTTTTTTCAATAAGATTTTCAAACGCAAGGAAAGAGGAGAAAACAAGATTGGGGGAATGGAAGATTACATGACTCTTGTAAGGGTTTATTTCCAGGCCTCTATGGCATCAAATATCGGAATAACAAACCTTGCCTGGCTTCCGGACCTCAGGACATTCAAGACGACACTGAAAGTGCCGACGGTCAACAATAAACTTGGGGTTGGCGAGAAAAGCCATTGCCGCAAGATGATGAAGGAAATGTACGGGATGCAGGACGGGTTCTTCAAAGAGATTGACACAAGTCTGAAGAAAAATTGCCGCAAGTTGCAGGACGTGCAACCGTACATGATACAATTCCAGGGCTTCTCGCAAGACCTCATGATGCTTATGGGCAACCTTATGAAGTTCAAGTTGCGCCTACCGTCCATCTTCAAGAAAGCGATATATGGCATGACAGAGAAGACCGTGAACGACATATTCAACAAGAATGACTATAAGGATGCCGGCGTGGTGAAGGCAGTGATGGCTGTACGGCAGTATAACAAGCGCCTCGGATTTTCACAGAAATGGGTGACAGACTTTGTATACCAAATAGTCATTCTTGCAAAGAAAGAGCCGGCGAACAAGGATCAGAATTGACACAATCTTAGCATTAAGCCAAGCATCTTAATAGTCGGAATACTAAAAAAATACGAAATTCCGTTATAGAAATTTTGTGAATTGGCAAAAAAGCACTACTTTTGTCGAAAATTGTAGATGCATGGCTGCAAATGAAAAGACCATAACCCTGTTCACAACTCGTGCAAGGCAAATGATTCTCCAATTCAAACAAATGAAAAAGGAGAATGAGGAATTGTATTCGATGGTTGATGAACGCGATGCCAGGATAAGGCAACTGGAGGAGACGGTCAAGCAATGGCAGCGTGACTACAATTCGCTGAAAATGGCAAAAATGCTTGAAGTTACAGATGATGACCTTGACGGGGCCAAGAAGCGCGTGGCAAGCCTCATAAGAGACATTAACAAATGCATCACGTTGCTCAGCGGCAGAGAGGACTGAACCAAAGACCGAAGCATATGGCAGGAGACAACAACAAATTACACATAAGGTTGCATGTTTACGACATGGAGCTGCCCGTGACGATTATTCGTGACGAGGAGGAGTTCTATCGCAACGCTGCAAAACTTATCACAGAGACGGTGAATAACTACGCACAGGTCTTCAGGGGGCGGAAGAGCGACAAGGAACTGCTCTATATGGCTCTCATTGACATAGCCTTGCGCTATGTCAAGGACAAGGACCGCAACGACACCTCGCCTTATGATGATATTCTCGCCAAGATTACTTCGGAAATAGAGGAAGTCCTCTGACAGTGAATGACAACGAGAATATTAACATATTATATAATATAAACTTAATTAAATTTATGATTATTTACGCAATAGTGGCCGTGGCTGCACTTGTTATAGGTGGCGTCATAGGATATTCCGTTTTCCGTTATGTGGCAAAGGGAAAATACAACGAAATGTTGTCTGCGGCAGAAAAAGAGGCCGGTGTACTGAAAGAGAAAAAACTGTTGGAAGTGAAGGAAACTTTCCTGAACAAGAAGAACGAGCTCGAAAAGGAGGTCAGGACACGCACACAGCGCATACAACAGAGTGAGAACAAACTGAAACAGCGCGAAATAGGACTGAACCAGAAACAGGAAGAGGTCGCAAAGAGAAGGCAGGAACTTGACCAGCAGCAACAACGCATTGACAACGAGAAGAAAATGCTGTCGGTGAAAAATGAGGAACTTGCGAAAATGCAGTTGCAGGAACGTGAGAAACTTGAGGAACTTTCCGGACTCAGCGCCGATGAGGCAAAGGCGAGGCTTGTCGAAAGCCTGAAGGACGAGGCGAGGACTGATGCGGCTTCTTATATAAACGAGATAATGGACGAGGCGAAACTGAACGCAAACCAGCAGGCAAAGAAGATAGTAATACAGACGATACAGCGCACGGCAACCGAGACGGCGATCGAAAACTCGGTCAGCGTGTTCCATATTGACAACGATGAGGTCAAAGGACGCATCATTGGCAGGGAGGGACGCAACATACGCGCTCTTGAGGCTGCGTGTGGCGTGGAAATCGTAGTTGACGACACACCCGAGGCAATCGTAATATCAGCGTTCGACCCGATACGGAGGGAAATATGCCGCCTCGCACTGCACCAGCTTGTGAGCGACGGGCGAATACATCCTGCCCGCATCGAGGAAGTGGTGGCAAAGGTGAAGAAACAGATAGACAACGAGGTGATAGAGACGGGAAAGCGAACGGCAATAGACCTTGGCATACACGGGCTGCACCCGGAACTGATAAGGATAGTTGGCAAGATGAAATACCGTTCCTCCTATGGGCAGAACCTCCTCCAACATGCGCGTGAGACAGCAAACTTGTGCGCTGTGATGGCGAGCGAGCTCGGACTGAACCCAAAGAAGGCAAAGCGCGCAGGCCTGCTGCATGACATCGGCAAGGTGCCAGACGAGGAAAGCGAACTTCCGCACGCACTCTACGGAGCCAAGATTGCAGAGAAGTACAAGGAGAAACCAGACATTTGCAACGCAATCGGCGCGCACCACGACGAGATGGACATGCAGACGTTGCTTGCGCCGATCGTTCAGGTGTGCGATGCAATAAGCGGAGCACGCCCTGGAGCGCGGCGGGAAATCGTGGAGGCATACATAAAACGACTTAATGACCTCGAGGCCATCGCAATGAGTTACCCAGGCGTGACAAAGACATACGCCATACAGGCGGGACGCGAGCTGCGTGTAATAGTAGGGGCGGACAAGATGGACGACAAGGACACAGAGACACTTTCAAATGAAATCGCGACGAAGATACAGAACGAGATGACATATCCGGGACAAGTGAAGATAACTGTCATACGCGAGACAAGGTCTGTGGCATACGCGAAATAAAAAACAAGGGCGTGGAGAGCGAGCCAATCGCTTCTTCATGCCTTTTTACATTATAATTAATAATTAAACAATGAATATTCATGCTTAACAGCAAGTTGTATGAAGCCGATGACAAGATGATAACGCTCATCGCTGACAATTACAATATTCTTGAAAGCCTGGGGCGCTTCGGCATAAATCTCGGCTTCGGTGACAAGACCGTGAGAGAGGTGTGCGAGGATCAGAATGTGGACACATACACTTTCCTCGCAATAGTGAATTTCTCAATAAACGGCTATCGCAACAATGACGACAACGGCAGGCTGTCTGTTCCAACGTTATTGATATACCTTAAGGCTTCGCATGTGTTTTATCTTGATTACCAGATACCAGCGACGCGCAAGGAACTGATTGAGGCACTTGACGAGGACAACAGTCTTGCACATCTGATATTGAAACTTTATGACTCTTATGCACGCGAGATAAGAAAACACATGAAGTATGAGGAGGACAATGTCTTTCCATACGTTGACAAACTGCTGAAAGGAGAACCGGAAGACGACTACGACATAGAGACGTTCTCGAGACACCACGGTCAGACGACCGACAAACTGCGTGAACTGAAGAACATCATTATCAAGTATCTGCCTTCAGATGCCTTGTGCAACAACAAGCTTATGGCCGTCCTGACCGACCTTTACAGGAGTGAGCAGTGGCTCGGACAGCATTCCGATGTTGAGGACTACATCTTCATCCCTGCCATACGCCGGCTTGAAAGACTAAGGAGCCAGAGTGACGTGAACATTAGAATTTCACGCATGATAAGCCACAACACAGAGAGAGGGGAGGCACTGAGCGAGCGCGAGCGTGAGGTGATAATATGTGTTGTACAGGGAATGGCAAACAAGGAGATTGCAGACTACCTCTGCATATCGGTAAACACGGTCATAACCCATCGCCGCAACATAGCCCGCAAGTTGCAGATACACAGTGTGGCGGGGCTAACAATTTATGCCATCGTTAACGACCTTGTTGACATAAGTTCCGTAAAGTTATAGACCACGACAACAGTTCACCACAAGCATTGATGCAAATACGGCTGTTTTGCTGACCAAATACGCCGTGTTTGCTAACCAAATACGCCGTGTTTGCTTTCCAAATACGCCGTGTTTGCTGACCAATTACGCCGTGTTTGCTTTCCAATTACGCCGTGTTTGTATCTTTGGCAGGTGTTTACGGCAAGCACGGTTGGCACGAAGAAAAACCAACACAAATTCCAAACACTTCATTCAACTACTTTTGCTTGCGAAATCTAAACATAGTATAAATATTGTTAAATATGGGGGGTGGAAATTTATTGTCTATTAACCGTAAAAAATAATAACTTTGCCCCCGAAATAGGTTGCTGTCTTGCAAAAGACAACCACATGACCCGCAAAGAGGCCCGATGTTGCTGCGAATCGTATGAATTGATTTTGCAGATTATTGAAAACGATAAAAGATTAGCGACTCTCAGAGCCTTGCCCTGACTGCATAAAATCTAAAACCGAAACTTTAGAACTTGATAAAAGAATATTCACTTTCTTATGTCCAGATTATGAAATCTTGGAGTTAAACCATAACGTGGTATTACGCACAATTATAAAATACAAATCTCAAAAATGAAACAAGATTATGGAAAAAAAGTTATTTTACGAATGTCCAAAATGCAATGTCATGGAAGTGATGTCAGATAGCCTGCTGGCAGCAAGCAACGGCGTAGGCAAAGGCGACACTGAAGATGGCGGCGACGACGAACTATCTAAGGGTACGGATTTGTGGGATGAGGATGAGCTCTCCAACGAATAAGCATTTAATTATTGAAACTGAAAACTAAAAAAACAAATGATTATGAAAAGACAATTTGCTTTTAGACTCCTTATAGGAGTTCTCGCCATGCTTGGGTTCGCCGCCTGCAGCGACAGTGATAATTTTGAAACGGAAAGCGGCAATGACTCGCATGTGTATAATATAAGCGTTACCGTAAACGACAACGCAGATTCTCCACAAAGTAGAGTCCTCTCGCTCAACGAAGATAACGTGGTGCTGTCGAACTGGGTACAAGGCGACAAAATACTCGTATTCAACTGCAGCGACAAAGACGCCAGCCTGGAGACTGATTACAGCAAAGTGACGGCAGACAATGCCAACACACACAAAACGGCTTTCACCGGCGCCATCAAGAGCAGAGGTAAGATGACGACAAACGACTACCTTGCGTTCTTCTATCCTGGTACGCCTACCATGACCACAGACAAGGCCAATGTGAAGGCTGCGGAAAAAAATGATGAAAAAATCAAGTACGATACAGTAGATAAAAATGGGAAAGAAATAACTAAAGACACCATCGTCACATCTTACATAGACTCCGAAAAAATCAAAAAACAGATAAAACTTGACTTGAGCCATCAGGACGGTCAACTGGCTACCATTGACGCCAACTACGACTACAACTGGGGAACGGTTAAGCCTACTGAGGTTAACAATGATGGCACTGTGAAAGCCACCGTGAACCTGAAACGCCTCGTGTCGTTCTGGGGATTGAAGTTCAAAGACGAGAACGGCAATCCTATCAACAACATCAAAACCATTTACATCAACGGCGTGAAATCGTCGGATGTGCTGGACCTCACCAACGGCACGTACCTCGGCGGGCCACAGAACAAGGACTACGCCATTGACGTGAAAGGCAACGGGACTACAGGCATTCAGGCTCAAAATGGGTATGTGTGGGTAGCCCTCTTCCCTGACGTGAGCGACAAAATCAGCTTCACGCTGATCACCACCGATGACCAGGTTTACAGCAAGGATGTGCATAAGGTTTTCGATGTCAACAAGACTTACCGCTCCACCGTCAAACTTGAGAAATTGCCTAAGGCTAAACCTTATGTAAAGGTTGCCGGCACCCTATGGGCAACGGGTAACTTCATCCACTATACCGAAGGCACTGAAGAATATTGGGGCATCGCGCCAGCTCAATGGTGGATAAGCAACTATGCCGACAATCCCACACAGGATGACAGGATGTATTTGTATGGTATCTATTATGACGTTCTTTCGGAACAACCAGGCTCGCAACACTGGTATTTCAACAACAAAGAGGGTGGTATCGGTATGACTGCAGAAGACTGCGACCTATTTACTCAGGGTTTGATAAACAATCCCTTTGATTTCACGGCTAAGAAATATTTATCCTGGAATCCACTTATTCGCCCAGATATAAAGGATCCGTTCGAGGGGAAATGGTTCGATAAAGATAAGAGACTTACCACTGACAGAACAAAGGCATATTACGGCGACATCGTTTATCTCTACACCACTGAGACAAATTACAATCATCAATACCGCTATCCTAAGATGGAAGAGCTGAAAGGCTTGTGGAAAAATGCAAAAACGGTTATACCCGGCTACTGCTACACCGACAAGGGCAACAAGATTTACGGCGCTTATTTCTCTGATCAGGAAACTGGTGGCATCAGTGCTAAAAATTATTCGGGCTTCCCGGTAGGAACAAAAAGTCTGTGGAAATTTGAGGACGTGACAGGTTTGGTTCTTACCAACAAAGGCCTGTTCCTGCCGTTCGCAGGGTTTATGTTTGGTGTGGTAAACTCAAATAGGGTAAATTACCGGTTGGTGGATTATGGCCAGATATTCACCGGGCACTACTGGTCTTCGCAATCATCATCTTTCAGTACCGGAACCCTTTTGGTGTTCGGCTCTGGTGAGGGGAGTTATGCAGCAGCACCGAAACCTCAGGGATCCTCCATCCGTCCGGTATATGTGGGGACGGAAGGCGACGAAGCGTCGAAAAAGCCACTGGATGCCTCAAAATATAACATGTTCCGTGGTATTGTGGACGAAAATGGAGTGCGCAAATACTAAACGATAAGCAATAGCAACGAACGGATAGCCGTTGTTGTCATTAAAATATTAGAAAGAGGACGTGCCAAAACCGGCACGTCCTCTTTCTAATATCATTTGCAACCATTCATCACGGAGCGATACAGAGACGGCAGACAGGCAGAATATCATACTCACAAGATAGTTCCATGTGTTCCGTTCCCCGTCTGCTTGCAGCCGCTTGCCGGCATCTTGCCCGTCGTTTTTTTTACGTAGCCCGCTACGCCTGCAAAAAAACAACAACCAATCTGCCTGGGCAAACGACAACAATCAGTTTGGGCTATAATGACCAGTTTGGGTTAAACCCCAATAGGTGTTGCAGTGACCGGTTGGGGGGGGTATGATACGATTGCGAAAAATCATAATAAATTATTGCTGTCCGGTAAAACTTTTTCAAACAAAATAAATTAGGGCTGACACTTCTCACGAGGTATCAGCCCTTTTGGTTATCTTTGCTTTTGCTAAAAAAAACATAACCATGAGCAAAGATAGTCATTTTACCGGACAGCCGGTCTATAGTCAAGTATTAAAGTTACCCGACAAGGAGAAAATTCTTCAAATAAGCCGCGAAACGAAAGGAAGCGAGGCTTATGTGAAGCGTTTTGACGGTTACCAACATCTTGTCGTAATGTTGTT